>Ga0247840_10000493_pt1 | contig 81567 bp, 77 predicted proteins | sample LaCruzMarch2015__FD_192404 | JGI IMG/M metagenome (GOLD analysis project Ga0247840, IMG submission 192404) | Freshwater microbial communities from meromictic Lake La Cruz, Castile-La Mancha, Spain - LaCruzMarch2015_17m | ecosystem: Environmental > Aquatic > Freshwater > Lake | place: Spain... | reverse complement strand
CCTCGGGGGCGTTGTCAATCTGGTCGTAGGCCCGCGCCTCACCGCCAAACTTCTTCGCTTGGTGCATGGTGATCGCCGCCGTCAGCGTGGTCTTGCCATGGTCCACGTGCCCAATGGTGCCCACGTTGACATGGGGCTTGCTGCGCTTAAACTTTTCTTTGGACATGAACTGCTCTCCGCCTAGTTCTGAAGGGCATGGGTCAAGTGGCCAGGCTCAAGGCAACACGGCGCCGACCGATACTACATTGAAAAACGAAAACAACTATGGAGCCCATGATCGGAGTCGAACCGATGACCTCACCCTTACCAAGGGTGTGCTCTACCAACTGAGCTACATGGGCCGAAAACTACTGCGCTGTCCCGGCAATCAGCGACGACACGCAAAAACCAGGGTCTTATACCAATCCGTAGCTTGGAGCGGGTGATGGGAATCGAACCCACACCATCAGCTTGGAAGGCTGAGGTTCTACCTTTGAACTACACCCGCGGGACATTTGTGATGACCGCGCCGCCTCAGCGGACCCCGATCATTGCCATCGCCGACGCCCGGCATCAACTACCTAATCGGAGCAGGCTCACGATCATGCGTCTTGATTGTTGGTGGAGGGGGGAGGATTCGAACCTCCGAAGGCTGAGCCGTCAGATTTACAGTCTGATCCCTTTGACCGCTCGGGAACCCCTCCGAATCGAGCGACACAGTTTAGGTCCACATGGCGGCCAAGTCAACAAGGGTTTGTAAGCAGCGGAGCGTCTCGCGAAGCTGGTATATTTACCGACCGCAAGCGCGGTTCGCCAAACCAGCACTGCACTCGCATCACCGCTTCGATCGGACGTCCGCCGGGCACCTGCTGGTGTGCCTGGACGCACATTGTCAATTTTCCAACGACCTGGAGTCTCCGATGGACGTGACCATTTTCGGCAGCGGCTATGTTGGCCTGGTAACCGGGGTCTGCCTCGCCGAGGTCGGCAATAACGTGCTGTGCATCGACGTCGACCCCCAGAAAATCGCGCTGCTCAACAGCGGCGGGGTACCCATCCACGAGCCCGGCCTGGATGAGCTGATCCGCACGAACCGCGAGGCCGGACGGTTGAATTTTTCGACCGACGCCGAGGCTGGGGTGCGGCACGGTCTCTTTCAGTTCATCGCGGTCGGCACACCGCCCGACGAGGACGGGTCCGCAGACCTTCAGTATGTGCTGGCGGTGGCAAAAACCATCGGCCAGCATCTCGATTCCTATCGAATCGTTGTTGATAAATCAACGGTACCGGTCGGCACCGCAGACAAGGTGGCCGGCTGTATCCGCGCGACGCTGGCCGCCCGCGGTACCGCGGTCGACTTCGACGTCGTCTCCAATCCCGAGTTTCTCAAGGAGGGCGCCGCGATCGAAGACTTCATGCGGCCGGATCGAATCATCGTCGGCACGGACAACCCGCGCACCGGTGAACTCCTGCGCGCACTCTACGCGCCCTTCAACCGCAATCACGACCGCGTGATGCTGATGGATGTGCGCTCGGCCGAACTGACCAAATACGCCGCCAACGCCATGCTGGCGACCAAGATCAGTTTTATGAACGAACTGTCGAACATCGCCGAGGCCGTCGGCGCCGACATCGACAAGGTGCGCGTTGGGATGGGCTCAGACCCCCGGATCGGCTACCAGTTCATCTATCCGGGCTGCGGCTATGGCGGCTCCTGCTTTCCCAAAGACGTGCGCGCACTGGAGCAGACCGCACGCACCCTGGGATATCCGGCAGAACTCCTGCACGCGGTCGAGGCCGTCAATTTCCGTCAAAAGGAGGTCCTGTTCAGGAAAATCTCGGAGTATTTTAAGGGGAATCTTAGCGGTCGCGCCGTTGCGATCTGGGGCCTGTCGTTCAAACCCAACACGGACGACATGCGCGAGGCGTCCAGCCGAACCCTGATCGAGGCATTGTGGGAAGCCGGCGCCCGAGTCCAGGTCTACGACCCCGTCGCCCTGGACGAAACCAAGCGCCTGTATGGACAACGCCCTGAGCTGACCCTCGCCAAAGACGCCATGAGCGCTTTAGAAGGCGCGGATGCACTCGCCCTGGTTACCGAGTGGAGCCAGTTTCGCAGCCCCAACTTCGCGGCCGTCAAAGCGAAGCTCAAGCATCCGGTGATCTTTGATGGCCGCAACATCCTAGACGGCCGACTGGCCGTGGCCGCTGGACTGACCTACATCTCGATCGGCCGGGTACCGGCCACGCCCGCCTGACACCGGACAAGCGACCGGGCGAGAGCGCCGGCATCGGACCCGCGGGCTCGCATGCCCGCGGGTATCGCCGCCGCAGCGACTCCCGGTAGAGGACGATGCCCATCCGCGGTTCCGCCCGGCCCACCCGCCAAGCGTAGACCCGCGCGCGGCCGGACGCCGCGCCGCTCAATCGGGAAAACCCGACCTAGCGACTGCCCGCGACCTCGGATAAACGACTGGCCCCACCCCGCCTGTGCTATTTCTACAACAACGCGTCGAGGCGGCGACTTGCACGGCCAGGTCGTCACACGATTGACATTCATCAACCCTGCGCGGATCATTATTGGGACTTTGTAGTGAAAGCGCCACGCTGACTGACGCTGACAATGGCGCCTTGCAAGCCCGATCGTAAAAACCTAGGGGACATCATGTCTGCTTCCAGATTCGCCGCTTTCGCGCTCGGACTCGCATCCGTCGTCGCCTTGCAAACTGCTCAGGCCACGAACGGCTACATGTCGCATGCCTACTCGCCTGCCGCCAAGGGTATGGCCGGCGCGGGCGAAGCGGCTCTGCCTCAGGACTCCCTGAGTATCGTCGGTAATCCGGCCGGGCTGGCCAAGCTCGGACAGCGGCTGGATATCGGAGCAGCCTGGTTTAGCCCCAAGCGGGAGTACACCGGCGTCACCCCCGACCCGGCCACCGGCGCTTATGCCCCGATCGGCGGCGGCCCGCTGGGGAATGACACCGTCGAGAGCCAGAACAACGACTTTCTTGTTCCGAGTTTCGGCTACACGCACCCCTTGGATGCCAAGAGCGCATTCGGCGTCGCCCTGTTTGGAAACGGCGGCATGAACACCGATTACCGCAGCGTTGAGACCTTCATGAACCTCGGCACCTTCGGCGGAAACAATGGATGTGCGAATCCGCCCCACGATGCGACCGCCGCGCCGTGCGGTCCGCAGATCCCGGGCACGGCGATGCAGGGCGGCGGCAATGCCGGGGTGAACCTCGTCCAGTTGGGGATTTCGCTGGGCTATGCGCGGGAGGTCATGGACAACCTTTCCATCGGCGGCGCCTTCCTGGTGGGTTATCAGACGATCGAAGTGCGCGGTGTCGGTGCCTTTCAGGGGTTCACCGAAACCTTCACCCAGGGTATGATCGCCAACCGCGGCGCCGGTGCGGACACCCCTGCCAACCTGACCGACCGGGGCGATGACGCCGCGTGGGGCTACGGCTTCCAGATCGGCGCACTCTGGGCGGTCAACCCACAATGGGACCTGGGAATCTCCTATCGCACCAAGATGTACATGGGCGAGTTCGACAAATACCAGGACCTGTTTGCGGAAGGCGGTGATTTCGATATGCCGGCGGTTGGGACCATTGGCCTTGCCTTCAAGCCGACCAGCCAGTTGACCTTCGCCTTCGACATCCAGCAGATTTGGTACAGCGACGTCAAGTCCATCGGCAACACCAATCAACTGGCGCAGCGGTGCGACCTGAACGCCGCCTTCGGCGCGCCCAGCTCACCGGGCGCCGTGTATGACCCCAGCTACTGTCTCGGCGGCTCCAACGGTGCCGGCTTCGGCTGGCGCGACATGACGGTGTTCAAACTTGGCGTCCAGTACGCGATCAATAACGCACTCACCGTCCGCGCCGGCTACAGTCACGGCAGCCAGCCGATCGTCTCCCAGGAGATCGCGTTCAACACCCTGGCGCCGGGGGACATCCAAGACCATTGGACCCTGGGCGCCACCTACCGCCTGCGCCCGAACTACGAGCTGACATTCTGGGGGATGTATGCCCCGCGGGAGACCATCGAGGGTCCCGGCGCTTTCACCGGGGGCCAGTCCCCGTCGCTCTCCATGGAGCAATATGAACTGGGCGTGAGTTTCGCTTGGCTGTTGAACTGAATGGCTGGCCATTCGCTCCTTCAGACGCGCCTGCTGCTCCGGACCGCGCGCGCTGCCGCACTCCTTGCCCTGCTGGTGGGGGCCGGTGCGAGCCGCGCCGAGGTCCAAGGGACAGATACCGGCTGCTCCATCGCTTCAGCAAGCCTTGAACTGGACGGCGGTACCATTCACTACAGCCGTTCCGGTCAGGGTCCGCAGATCGTACTGTTGCACGGGCTCTTCGCGCAAAAAGAGCAATGGCACGCGGTTCTATGCGCACTCGCGGGGGCCGGCTACGATGCCATCGCCCCCGACCTCCCCGGGTTCGGCCGGAGCAACGGATTTGACGTGACTGCCTATGACCTGGGTGCCCAGGCCGAGCGCCTCCAAGGGTTTGTTGGCACCCTGGGTCTCAAAGACTTCAACCTGGCCGGAAACTCCATGGGCGGCACCATCGCCGCGATTTATGTGGAACGTTACCCCAATAGCGCACGCCGACTGGCCTTCATCGGTCCGCCGCTCGGCGTGATCGAGTGGGGACCGCGGGTGCGTCAGGCAATCAAGGACGGCATCACTCCCTTTATCCCCATCGACCCCGCCCAATTCGATCTGGAAATGAGCCTGCTGTTCGCGAACCCACCCGAGGTTCCGGCAGACTTTCGGGATCCCTTGCTGAAAAACTACGTGACCTACAATCGGCACTACCAGCAGATCTGGGATATCGTGAATCTCTACGACGCGGTGTTGGATAAGAAACCATTGGACGAGCCGCTGAATGCCAAGGTCCCGGTCTTGATCCTGTGGGGTGAAGCGGACGCGATTTATCCGATCGACGGGGCGGCGGAATTGCAGAAGCGACTGCCCGGCAGCCAGTTGGTCAAACTCCCCCGCGCCGGGCATCTACCCATGCTGGAGCGTCCGGCGGAGACCGCCGCCAGGCTTGTCGCGTTCCTGCGGGAGAAGCACTTGGCTGCGCCTGCGGCCCTCAGTAACGAATGAGAAACAAGATAAACCCAATCGTTGTCGCTGTCGCTGTCGTTGTCGTAATCGCGTTCATGCGACCCGCGAGGATGATCGCGCACCGCGTCGTTTCGCTGTCCGAGCGTTTCCAACGCTTGGCGGCCTGGTGCGCGCAGGCGAAGGAACGATTCGAATCCCGATCGACAGCGGGCGACGGAAGCCTACATTGAATCGCTTATCCGATTACGACAACGACAACGACAACGACAACGGTTCTAGAGGCATTCCCTAACGAACTCATTTAACTCTTGGTGAGCGTTGCATCAACGACTCCGATGCAGACGATTCATGGCGAGTTGAAACCGCCCGTCAAGCAGATCGTCGATCACCCCCTCCACGTCGCGCAGGGCGTCCTCGATCAGCAGCGCATCGCCGCGGGAGGGGCGACCCAGCACGTAGCCGATCACCAGGCTGCGGTCCCCGGGATGATCGATCCCGATGCGTAAACGCCAAAAATCGCGACTGCCGAGCAGGTTGATCGTGTCGCGCAACCCATTATGGCCGGCATGCCCCCCACCCTGCTTCAGACGCACGCTGCCGACCGGCAGGTCCAGTTCATCGTGAGCGATGAGGATCTGCTCCGGGGGAATTTCAAAATAGCGGCTCACGGCAGCCACCGAACGGCCACTGTGATTCATGTAGGTCGACGGTTTCAGCAAGCGCAGGTCCTGCCCACGCCGGCTCAGACGCGAGAGTTCGCCGTGAAATCTGACCTCGGCCTTGAACGCCTGACTCTGTGCCAGTGCGTCGACGAACCAGAAGCCCACGTTGTGACGGGTCGGCGCGTATTCCGGACCCGGGTTGCCGAGCCCGACGATCAGTCGGATGCCGACGGCATCCATAATCAATGCCCCTCGCGAACTGGATGACCGGCCCGGCGGAAACGCCGTCGGACCGGGCTCATTGACGGACTGCGACTCTTGGTACGTTCAGGAGTTCGCGGACCGCTGCGCTCAGGCAGCACCCTCGCCTTCCTCGGTGTCCGTCCCGGCCCCGGCATGGGCGCCATGCATCACCACCACCGCTTCATCCGTCTCGGGGGTGTGCGCCAAGGCAACACCCTCCGGCATCACGATCTGGGACAGATGAATGATATCGCCAACGTCCATCTCCGACAGGTCGACCCCGATGAACTCGGGAAGGTCCTTGGGCAGACAGGTAACCTCCAGTTCAGTCATGGCATGAGACACATTACCGCCGGCTTTGACCCCAGGCGACTTCTGGTCGTTCAGGAAATGCAGCGGCACGGCCATGCGCAGTTTCTCGTCCTGACTGACCCGCAGGAAGTCGGCATGCAGCACGAAAGGCTTGGCCGGGTGGCGCTGCAGGTCCTTCAACACCACGGTTGCAACGCGCTCACCGATATTGAGATTCAACACGTGGGAGTAGAACGACTCCTTATCCAAGTGCTTCAGCAACTCATTGTGACGCACCGCAACCATCTCCGGATCCTGATGACTACCGTATACAATGGCCGGCACCAGACCCTGGCGACGCAGGCGGCGGCTCGCACCTTTGCCTGTATCGCTGCGGGGCACGGCGACGACATCAAAATCTACGCTCATGAGCGTTCTCCAGTTTGTACAATGAAAGACGCGCCGCTGACCCGCGACCAAGCCCACGGCACTTCGGGTGCGAGACGTTCACACAGCTCGCGAAAAGAGGATCTGACGGAAATCGCTTCAGTCCATAAAGAGGGAGGACACGGACTCCTCGTTTGAGACCCGCCGCATGGTCTCGGCGAGCAACTCGCCGATACTCAGTTGGCGGATCCGCGTGCAGGCACGCGCCTCCGGACGCAGCGGGATGGTATTCGTCACCACCAGCTCATCCAACTGCGAATCGGCGATATTCTCCACCGCGGGACCAGACAGGACCGCATGGGTACAGTAGGCTACGACCCGCTGGGCACCATGCTCCTTCAGGGCCTGGGCGGCACGACACAGGGTACCGGCGGTATCCACCAGATCGTCGATCAGAACACAGGAGCGTCCCTCGACATCACCGATGATATTCATCACCTTCGCCTCATTGGGCTTGGGCCGGCGCTTGTCGATGATCGCCAGATCCGCGTCATCGAGCCGTTTCGCCAGCGCGCGCGCGCGCACCACGCCGCCCACATCCGGGGAGACGACGATCAGGTCGGGGTATTTCTGACGCCACACGTCGCCGAGCAGGATCGGCGAGGAATAGACATTGTCCACCGGAATATCGAAGAAACCCTGGATCTGATCCGCGTGCAGGTCCATGGTCAGCACGCGGTCGGCGCCGGCATGCCCGATCATCTTCGCAACCAAACGGGCCGTGATGGGCACTCGTGCCGAACGGGGGCGCCGATCCTGGCGCGCATAACCGAAGTAGGGGATCACCGCCGTGATGCGCTTGGCCGAAGCCCACCGCAATGCGTCGATAATCACCAGGAGTTCCATCAGGTTGTCGTTGGTCGGCGCACCCGTTGGCTGCAGCACGAAGACATCGCGACCACGGACGTTCTCCTGAATCTCCGCCATGACCTCGCCGTCACTGAACTGGCCGACGACGGCCTTGCCCAATGACAGATTCAGGTGATTCGCGATCTCGACGGCGAGTTCCGGATTCGCATTTCCGGCAAAGACCATCATATGACTAGCTGGCACGGCACTGTTCTTCTCGGCACGATTGCAATTCGATGGCTGAATGGCGATCTAATGTGGCTGGGGCGCCAGGATTCGAACCTGGGGATGCCGGGATCAAAACCCGGTGCCTTACCGCTTGGCGACGCCCCAAAAAAGACGATGAATGCGAAACCTCAGGCGTTCTTTTCGACTGCCGACGCCACGTCGGACGTCAATCGGTCGAGCAGCGGCGAGCGGTTGCGCCCGCGGGCAACAAAGGCCCGGAAACGTTCCGGTGCGCGTTCGCGGGCGGCCACCGCGGTCTCCTGATCCGCAAAGGACGTGAACACACAACCACCGGTGCCGGTCAGTTGACCTCCGCCGAGCTCATGCAGCCACGCGAGGGCGGCCGCCACCTCGGGATAGCCGCGGCGCACCGCGTCGAGGCAGTCATTGCGCCGATCTCCTCGCAAGAAGTCGGCTAGTGTGATGGGAAGCGAGTCGCGCGTCAATTGCGGATCGGCAAAAACCGCCGCGGTCGAGACCTGGCAGGGCGGGATCAGCACCAGATACCAGGGCTGCGGCAGCTCTACCGGCGTCAGTTCCTCACCAACGCCTTCGGCCCAGGCTGCCCGCGCACGCACGAAGACCGGCACATCCGCCCCCAACGGCAGGGCGATGCCGGCCAGTTCATCCTCCCCGAGGTCAAGCCCCCACAGCCGGTTCAAGGCGACGAGCGTGGTCGCGGCATCGGAACTGCCGCCCCCGAGCCCCCCGCCCATGGGCAGGACCTTCTCCAACCGGATGTCCACCCCGAGGCGACAGCCGGTGAAGGCCCGCAAGGCCTGTGCGGCGCGCACTGTCAGGTCCGCGGACGCGGGAACCCCGGGGAGCTCGGGCGCCCGCCGGATCGCGCCGTCCGCGCGCGCAGTAAACCACAACCGATCACAACGATCGATAAACTGAAAAACCGTCTGCAACCGATGGTACCCGTCCGCGCGCCGGCCGAGGACACGCAACATCAGGTTCAACTTGGCCGGGGCCGGCCAGGCGACGGCGTGCGCGAGTGAAGTCATTATGGTGATTCGTCCTGCCGGGTGACACGATGGCGCCCGACCACTTCTTTGAGGTAAACATGATCCGGGTGTTCTTTGAGTGCGGCATCCCAGACCACCCAAGCCTCATCCTGACGGCCCAGCGCCCAGAGCACCTCACCCAAGTGGGCGGCGATTTCGCCATCCTTCATCGCGCCCAGTGCCTTCGTGAGGAACTCCAGGGCGACATCGTAATTGCCGAGCTTGAAGTTGACCCACCCGACGCTGTCCAGGATCGCCGGCTCATCGGGCTTCAGCTTAAAGGCACGCTCGATGTAACCCAGCGCCTCCTGGTAGCGATCCGTGCGATCGGCCAAGGTGTACCCCAGGGCGTTGAGCGCATCCGCATGCCCTGGATTACGCTCGATAATGCGCCGCAGGTCGGGTTCAGCCAAATCGACACGATTGCGCTTCACCGCATACATGGCGCGACCGTAAAGCAGGTCATCATCATCGGGAAAGGCGGCCAACCCGGTATTATAGACCTGCATCACCAGCTCTTCACGGTCGATCTGGTCGAGGATTTCGGCCTCGGCGAGATACAGCATCGGCGCGCCGTCCGGCACCTGGTCGCGCAGTTGCTGCACGATCTCGCGGGCGCGTTCGACCTCCCCGGCCTTGGCGCGCAACACCGCGATGCGGATCTGGGCATCAAGAAAGTTCTCGCCCTGGGTCTTGCCGTACCAATCAATCGCTGCCTCGGGGTGCGCGGCGCGCTCCTCGACCTGACCCAGGTAGAAGCAGACCTCGTCCCGCCGCTCACCGGTCTGGTAGAGTCGCGTCAGATAGCCGCGTGCCGCATCCAGATCGTCCAGTTCCAGGGAAAGCACGCCGGCCGCAAACAGGACATCCGGGGCTTTTGGACGCGCTTCAAGCAGCGTCGCGAAGACCTCCCGCGCACTGGAAAACTCCTTCTCCTCGACCAGGAACTGGGCATACAGCATCCGCAACCCCTGATCCTCCGGGCTCGCCGCCACGAAGGCTTCGAGTTGCTCCCGCGCCGCGCCGCGCTTGCCCTCCGACAGCAGGAGCTTGACCAGAAAGAGCCGCGGCGTATCCCAACCCGGACGCAACGCCAACGCGCGCCGCGCCGCATCGGCCGCGACCGTGTTGTCGTTCGCACCGGCGGCCACCACGGCCAAGGCCTGCTGGGCATCCGGATTGGCCTCATCCAAGTCGACCAGGGCGCGCATCAGCTGCACCCGATCGGACGCACTCCCGGTCCGTCCTACGATGCCGGCCGCCAGGAGATACCCGGACTCGCCGTCCGCCCCCGCCAACCGGATCACACGCGTCAGGTGGGTCAGTGCCCCTTCACGATCATCCGCCTTGATCCGCAGGAGTGCGGCAATCTGGTGGGCTCCCAGGGACTCGGGCGCCAACTCCAGCCAGAGCGCCACGGCCCGCCCGGCACCGGTATCGTCCTGGGCACCGATCGCCGCACGCACGGCCAGTTCCGCCATCTTGGTGTCACGCGCCAGTTGGGCCGCGTGCAGAAAATGGGTAAACGCCATCGTCAGATTGCCGCGCCGCGCGGCCACCTCGGCGACCAGGACGGCGTAGACCAACTCGGCGTCCAGACTGTCGCGTACCGGCCGCGACTCCACCTGCGATGCGGCCACGACGGGAGCCGGCGGGGCGGTCCGCGCCGACTGCCGGTCGTCGGCGTCGGCAGGTGTCGCGGGTGGCGACGCCACTCCGTCAGGCGCCAGATCGGCGACCCGTCCACCGGCAGCGGGCGGACGGTCCGACGCCGGCCGCGGGTGAGCGGACGGCCCCGGCATCGACACCGCCGCGGATGACCGCGCCGGAGTCTCAGCGGCATCCGCCAGTGTCAGGGCAGCACCGCCCAGGACGCACAGGACACCACAGGCCCCCCGCAGGGCGCCACTGATCTTATAGGGGTGGATCGCAGACATCGTTCAAGACACTCATCTGAAGGTTCATGGGGCGCTTGGCAGCGCGGCTCTGCGGTAAGCACACCCGGTGACTCAAGGGTCGCAGAAATAGTAAAAAACTGTTATTCATGAGATTCTCATGGTTTCGAGAGCACCGGGCCACCCCTGCACCGGCACGCGCGGGCGTCCCGCCACCGGCCAAACAGCCACGGGGACGAGTATACCCAGGTCGCGTCGGCCGCGCGGAGCCGTCAGACCCCTGACCGCCATCGGGCGTCGGCACGATGGCCGACCGGACGCCCGGGGCGGTCTCAAACTCCCGGAACGTAACCACGACTTGCATCTCGCGCCATAAGCGGGACAATTGCGGGATCTCAACTGACGGTCTGAACATGAAACTGCTGATTGTCGGGCTCAATCACAAGACGGCCCCGATCGAGGTGCGCGAGCGCCTCGCCTTCGGGCCAGATATCATTGCCGGAGCACTGCGCGACCTGCGAGGTCGCGAGGGTGTCCATGAGGCAGTGGTCGTCTCCACCTGCAACCGAACTGAACTGTACTGCGCCGTGGACGATGGGGGCGAAGAGACGGTCCGCCACTGGCTGGGCGGTTTTCACGGCGTCGAACACGAGCGGGTCAACCCGTTTCTGTACGCCCACGCCGGCCGCGACGCCGTCACCCACCTGCTGCGCGTCGCCTGCGGCCTCGACTCGATGGTGCTGGGAGAACCGCAGATCCTGGGTCAGGTCAAGAGTTCGTTCCACACCGCGACCGACTGCACGGCCACCGGAAAACTCCTCTGCCGACTGTTCCAACACGCCTTTTCGGTGGCCAAGACCGTCCGCACCGACACCGCCATCGGCAGCAGCCCGGTCTCGGTGGCGTTCGCGGCGGTCAGCCTGGCGCGCCAGATCTTCAGCGATCTGTCGAAGCAGACGGCCATGCTGATCGGCGCCGGGGAAACCATCGAACTGGCCGCCCGCCATCTGCATCAGAACGGCGTCGGGCGGATCATCGTGGCCAATCGCACCGTCGAGCGCGCCCACGAGGTGGCCGCCCAGTTCGACGGCTTCGCCATCGCGCTGACCGAGATCGCCAACCACCTAGCGGACGCGGACATCGTGATCGCCTCCACCGCCAGCCCCTTACCGGTGCTGGGCAAAGGGACCGTCGAGCGGGCGCTCAAGAAACGCAAGCACCGTCCGATGTTCATGGTGGACATCGCCGTTCCGCGCGACATCGAGCCGGAAGTCGGCACCCTGGACGACGTCTATCTCTACACCATCGACGACCTCCAGGGCGTCATCGATGAGGGACTGCGCTCGCGTCAGGCGGCGGCGGTCGAGGCCGAGGAGATCGTCGCCTTCCATGCCGAGGAGTTCATGGCGTGGATGCGTTCGCTCGACGCCGCCAACGTGATCCAGGACTACCGTCAACGCGCCGAAGTGCTGCGCGATGAGGTGCTGGAGCGAGCCAAGCGCCAACTCGAGGCCGGCAAACCCGCGGCCGATGTCCTGGCGTTCCTCGCCCACACGCTGACCAACAAGCTGCTGCACGCCCCCAGCACCCGGCTGCGGCAAGCCGCCCGCGAGGGCGATGCCGAGATCCTCGAGGCGGCCAACGAGCTCTTCGCGCTCGAACTGGGCCGCGTCGCCCAGCCGCATTGAAGCGCGCGACATGAACCCGCGGATCCGCGATCGGCTGGAGCGCATGGACGAGCGCTTCGGCGAGATCACCCTCCTGCTGTCGGATCCCGAAACCCAGTCCAACACCGGGCGGTTTCGGGACCTGAGCCGCGAATACGCGCAGTTGGAGCCTTTGGTGAGCTGTTTCGCGCGCTATCGCGACACCGAGGCCGAGATGGCGGCGGCCCAGGAACTGCTGGCCGACCCGGAGATGACCGAGCTGGCGCGCGACGAAATCGCCGCGGCCGCCAATCGGCGCGATGCGCTGGAACCCGTGCTGCACCGGCTGCTGGTACCCCCGGACCCCAACGACCAACGCAACTGCTTTCTTGAAATCCGCGCCGGCACCGGCGGCGCCGAGGCATCGCTGTTCGTCGGCGATCTGCTGCGCATGTACCTGCGTTATGCGGAAGCCCGCGGCTGGCGGACCGAGGTCTACAGCGAGAGTGCGGGCGAACTCGGCGGCTACAAAGAAGTCGTCGTGCGCGTCAGCGGCCAGGGCGTCTTTTCCCGGCTCAAGTTCGAGCCCGGTGCCCACCGGGTGCAGCGTGTCCCCGAGACCGAATCCCAGGGCCGGGTCCATACCTCGGCCTGCACCGTCGCGGTCTTGGCCGAAGCGGATGCGATCGACGCCATCGACATCAACCCCGGGGACCTGCGCATCGACACCTACCGCGCCTCCGGGGCGGGCGGCCAGCACATCAACAAGACCGACTCCGCCGTGCGCATCACCCATCTGCCGTCGGGGATGGTGGTGGAGTGCCAGGACGAACGCTCACAGCACAAGAACAAGGCGCGCGCATTGTCGCTGCTCCAGGCACGGTTACTGGCCCAGGCCCAGGACAGTCAGTCCGCCGCCGAATCCCAGTCGCGCAAGCTCCAAGTCGGCAGCGGCGACCGCTCCGAACGCATCCGCACCTACAACTTTCCACAGAACCGACTCACCGATCATCGCATCAACCTCACCCTCTATAAACTGGACGAGGTGATGGAGGGGGCGCTGGATCAGATCGTCGAGCCCCTGCTGGCTGAATATCAAAGCGAACAACTCACCGCCATGATGGGCGATCAATAAGGGTGCATCCGGTGGACGACCCGCCTGAGCGCACCCTGACCGGTCAGGTACTGCGCAACGCCGCCGCCGCCCTCGCCCGCCTGCCGCAGGCCAGCCCCCGACTGGAAGCCGAGTTACTCCTGACCGAGGCCACCGGTTGGCCGCGCGCCCGACTCGCGGCCTGGCCCGAGGCACCGCTCGCCCCAGCCGCCGCCGCCCGCTTCGCGGCCCTGCTCGCCCGACGCCTGGCCGGCGAGCCCATCGCCTACATTCGTGGACACCAGGAATTCTGGACCCTGGACCTACGCGTCACACCCGATACCCTGGTCCCGCGTCCGGAGACCGAACTGCTGATCGAGATCGCGCTGGAACTGCCGGGCCCGGACCGGCCGCGTCGGATCGCGGATCTCGGCACCGGCAGCGGTGCCATCGCCGCCGCCGTCGCGGTCGAACGGCCCGCCTGGCGGATCGTCGCCGGCGACCGGTCGGCTGCCGCGCTGGCCATTGCCCAATCCAATTTCCGCGCGCTCGGGCTCGCCAACTGCGTCCCATTGCACGGCGACTGGCTGGCACCCATCGCCGACGGCACGCTCGACCTGATCCTCGCCAACCCGCCCTACATCGCCGCGGCGGATCCCCACCTGATCCAGGGCGACCTGCCGTTCGAGCCGCTGACTGCCCTCGCCGCGGGTGCCGACGGACTCGATGCCATTCGGGACATTACCGCTGACGCCATGCGCTGCCTGCGCCCCGGCGGACTGCTGGCGATCGAGCACGGATGCGCGCAGGGATCGGCCGTCCGCGAGCTGTTCAACGGCCGGGGTCTGATCAATCCGGAAACGCGACGGGACCTGGCCGGACAAGACCGCGTCACCCTGGGATGGGCACCGCCGGGAGATTGTGAAAGTATTGTCTCCGAACCCGAAAACATCGCAATGCCGTAGGTTGGGGTGAGGAACGAACCCCAACATCCCAGGCCGCCGGTCGTTGGGGTTCCTTCGTCACCCCGACGGCCCTGAGGTGATCGCCAGCCGCATCCGCCACCAGCGGCTACAATGAGCCATGAGATCTCCTCGCGGAGACACGGAAGAAAGAGAAGAAGTCCTCTCACAAAGACACAGAGACACAAAGATCACAAAGATCACAAAGAGTCAGGACGATCGGTCGGTCAAGCAGGACGCAACCGAGACGGCTCTTTCCAGAATAAAGGCCGCACAATCGCCATCCCGCTGGACATTGAGTGCCCGTGCCAGACGCTTGAACCCACTGAGTTCCTCAGCCGTAAAATAGGCTTTCGCCCCTTGATCGAAGTTCGCCATGGTCCCGCCTAGGCTGATCCACTCACTGAGCGCGATCTGTTTGTACTGCGAATCGAAGAGCGTGGCCGTCATCCGCAAACCCACCGCGGCGGCCAGCAACGACAGGCTTCTCGGTGTGTGCAGGAACAAATGCCGCGGCGCGTCGAGATTGGCCCAGGACTCCCCGTATTTGCGCCAGGCATAGCTCCCCGCGACCGGAATCCGGATCAGCAGCTTGCCGCCGGGCGCGAGCCGCTGCACCAGCGTCGCCAGGACCTCCCGCGGATGGTCCATGTGCTCGAATGCATGATGCAGCATGATCAGATCGAAGACACCATCCAGATCCTCGATCCGCTGCTTATTCACCACCAGCCCGCCGGGGTACTCCAGCCGCTCCGGAATATAGGGATCGATGCCCGCGAGCGCGCTGAACCCGTCCTGCTGCAAACGCAGCAGCAGATGCCCGGACCCGCAACCCACATCCAGAATCCGCGCGTCGAGCCCCATGGACAACCGCTGCATCCAGTCACCATAGGGCGGCAAGGGGATCAAGGGCTTCAGCAGCCGACCGGCGACCCCGCCCTGACCGAGCAGTGTTCGCGTGCGCAGTGACTTGAACCAACGGCGCCAGGGCGCGATCGACTTGACCTTCACCCGCCCGAAGGAACAATAGTCGGACGGGTAAAAGGCGCCGAGATCCTGCGGGATGTCCATTAACTGAAGACACCCGCAGGCCGCACACTCCAGATAGGAAAAGGCACCGTCCACACCATACATGGTCTCGCGTGCCTGATGGATACGATGACCTTCCGTATGACCGCAAATGCGGCATGCCGCGGCCTGTTCTTGGTTCATCTCGCGTGTACTCTTACTCAGGTGATTGCCGAAGAACGTCGTATCACGCGAGGGCTTTGGTCATAAACCCGGCAACCGCGCGATCTGCACGGTCGTCGGTCCGCGCAGCGGATCCTACGGATCGCGGCCTTACCGTAGGGTCCGCTGTGCGGACCGTTCGCGGCCGGCCGGAACGCCGATCACAGCCCCTACAGCCGCTCCACTACCGCCGTGATCAATCGCGTCTTCAGCGCATCAGCCAAAGGAATCAGCAGGATCTTGTCATTCGGAATCAACGCGGCCGCAATGGCGACCTCCGCATCCACCCCCATCTCGCGCAGGTACCGATAGGAGTCGGCGACATAGAACTGTCCCCCGGCATGACTGCTGTAGCGGCCCGGCACCTTGCTCTGGTGGGTGCCGAGTTTCGCCCGCGGTGTGGCATAGCGCTCGGACCCGCCCGCCAGGACGTCGATACACGCGGACACGCAGACCCTGTCGACGGCCGTGCGTAACCCGTTGGCGCGCAGATAACGCCCCAACTTGCGCGCCTCGGCGACCGCACCGCCGGGGCTGTTGATGACGAGACCGACTGCCCGATAGGTCCGCAGTTCGCGGATCACCCGTTGCGCGAAGCCATCGTTGATATCGCCATTCACCCGCAGCCACACCGCGCGCGGCGCACCGCTCTGCTCGAAACGCACCAGCGCCGAGGGAACTTGGGTGAGCGCGGCGAGCGTGCCGCACGCCTGTTGGGCACGCACACCCAGTGCCGGTCCGTTGGACCGATAGTCCCTAACCAATTGATTGGCCCGCTCGATCACCCCGCTCACACGGTAGCCATAGCGCCGGACGGCAGCGATCACGGCGGCGTCGGTCACCGTGTTGTCCCCGGCCTGTCCGACCCGCAACAGATGACAGGCCGCGATCTCGGACAAGAGCTGATCGCGGCTGAGCCCGGCCGGCAATGCATTGGAGCCGGGGAGGACAAACCCACGGCCACCCGCGCAGCCCGCGAGCAGTGCGGTCGCCAGGATGACCAGCACGATCGGCGAACACAGACCCCTCAAACGCCGCATCCTACCCCCCGTCAAAACCTGTGCACCGGGTCTTGGGCAACTCCCGGGAATAACCATCCCGACTGCGCATGCCGGAAAAATTGCAGGGCAGTAGGTGCGACTTTCGTCGCCCCTGCACATCGGCACATCCTTTCCCGAAAAACGCCTTAATCCCGCGTTTCCACCCCTTGCTCCACCAGATGGGACTTGACCGCCCGGATCGGTACCTCTCGCCGATGAAAAATCCCGGCCGCCAGCGCGGCCTCCACCCCGACGGCCGCGAACACCTCGGAGAAATGCTCCACCCGTCCGGCCCCGCTGGACGCGATCACCGGAATGCCGACCGCGTCGCGGACCGCACGGATCAGGTCCAGGTCGAAACCCGCCCCGGTGCCGTCCCGATCGATGCTGTTCAGCAGGATTTCCCCCGCCCCCAAATCCTCGCAAGCGCGGGCGAGTTCGACCACGTCCAGATCGCGCCCCTCGCGCCCGCCCTTGACGGTGCACTGGAACCAACAGAACCGCTCACCTTGGGGGCCGGGAGTCGTGGTCTCCACCGCGTGATGCCGCGTCGCCGTCGGGTCGTCCACATAGACCCGGCGGGGGTCGATCGAGATCACCACCGCCTGGTTGCCGTAGACACGGGCAATCTGTTCGATGGAACTGCTGCCGTCCTTGCCGCCGCGCGCCAGATACTCAAGCACGGTTTCGACCGCATCCGAGCCGATCGAAACCTTGTCCGCACCCGAACGGAAATACTCATGCGCCACATCCAGCGCCGAGTAGTGCCGACCCTGGCCGTCGGTGAAGGCGCGGATCCCGCCGCCGATGGTCAGCGGCACGAAGACCCGCTCCGAGGTCCGCCGCAACACCTCCAGCATCGGCTGATCGGCCAACGGAAAATCGCGGAACGCGGTGATATTCAGGAAGGTGATCTCATCCGCGCCCTCCTCGTAGTAGCGACGCGCCAGATCCACCGGTTTGCCCAGATTGCGCACATCCCCGCCATCGCCTTTCTCACGCACGTCATACTGATCGCCCTTAGTCACCACCAGATCGCCCTGATCATTGGTGCGCACGTCCAGACAGGCGATGATGCGCTTGGCGAAGCGGGTCGGCTGCGCGGCGGCAGTCACCGCCGCCGGGGACAGCGCACCGCCCGCTTCGCCGGCCAGGAACTGCCGCAGCACCTTCAAGCCCGCCGCGCCGCTCTTCTCCGGGTGAAACTGCACCGCCGTCACCCGACCGCGCTGCACCGCGCTCAGGAAGGGGCGGCCATAGTCGGTCGTCGCCAGCCGCCAGTCCGCATTTTCCGGATCAGGCTCGGCGCGGTAGGAATGCACGAAGTAAAACTTCTCCCCCTGATACTGCGCGAACAGCGGCGAAGCCTGCTCCACCCGCACCCCGTTCCAGCCCATGTGGGGCACCGACAGCGACGGATCATCGAACCGCCGGATCAGCCCCGGAATCAGGCCGAGCCCGGCCACCCCCGGCGACTCCTCGCTCCCCTCGAACAGCGTCTGGAGACCGATGCAGATCCCCAGGAAGGGCCGTCCGGCCGCCAGATACTCCTTCAGCGGCTCCACGTAACCCAGTCCGTGCAGGCGCTCCATCGCCGCCCCGAAGGCGCCGACGCCGGGAAAAATCAGGCGCTCGGCCTTGAGGATATCCGTCGGGCGTTCGATCTCGGTGAGTTCGAACCCGAGGGCGTGAATGGCGTTGCGCAGGCTGCGGACATTGCCGGCGCCGTAGTCCAGAAGCGAGATCATGCTGGAGTCCGGTTGCTGAATGTGGATGACGCGATGCCGCGTGGGGGCGCCGGGTGGGCGCCCGTCGCGGCACGATGGGCTAGTGTAACCTGGGGACGGGGGCGAAGCCGCTTGTTCGGCTTGAAGGTGGGGGAAAACCGGCGCTGCCGGGGTGGCGGGATGTTGGAATCGGCGAGCAGGTGCTCGTGGGGGTCGACGTGGGGCTGACCAGCGGTAAGCCCGATGATCGAGTGATCCGGGTGCTGTCCCCTGCCGCCTATCCCATTTCTTTACAATAAGTTAAGTTAGACCAACCGGCAGCAGTTGCAAAATGTCGATGGGTTGGCGAAACTGCGGATCAGCAGGTTACGGTTGGCCGGTCACCCCTTGAAGATAGGCGGTCAACCGTGACAAGGACTCCGGATGCAGGGTATCCAAGGCCAGTCGGCGAATGCACTTGCGGAGGATCGGATCGTTTCGGGTACGCCGACTGAGCACGTTCAGGTAGCGGACACAACGCGATCGTACCTCGTCTTGGCGGCGGGGGGTGGGCGCGGTAGGATACTTGGGTGCTAGACTGCATGCAGTTTAGACCAATAGCATCCTAACCGAACCTAGAACAGGTTAGATGAAGAGGAAAAATACACTCCATGGACTTGCATCGAGCCGAAGAGCTCTTCGAGCAACTATCGAATATTGTTGACTATCCTCTTTTCGAAGATTCTCCACGAGTACATCTGAGCGCTACCCTTGCGGTAAGTTCAATGCAATTTGCAGCCGCGGTTCGTTTCTTGTGCGCAGAAGGTCTTTTGCTTGGTGCCAGCACCACACTGCGTTCACAATTCGAGGCGTTAGTTCGCAGCGTATGGGCGTTGCATCGTGCCACAGAGCAGCAGATTGAAAGACTCTCCGCCGACTTGAACCCGGAGTCTCAACAGGCTAGCAAGAACATTCCACTAGCCAACGAAATGCTGACGGAGTTGCAGAAGTTACCTCAGCTTGCAAACCTTATTGTTTCACTTAACGAGTTCAAGAAGAGCTCTTGGTTGCCTCTAAACTCATTCGTGCACTCAGGTATCCACGCGGTTCACTGGACAAGAAACGAAGCGCCACCACAACTGCTAGATCAGTTATTTCGGATCAGTAATGGGCTTGTGCTCCTCGCTTTCCAAAGCATCGGCATTCTCACCGGTCGACTGGGGATTCAGTCTGAAATTATTGCCGTTACTACTTGTTATTCAAGTTGCCTTCCAAAGCACCGAGAGAACATCTAACATACGCCCCGGAAAAGGGAACAGGAAGGGAAAAGGGGCCAGGCTCGATTGAACTCTCCGCTGACTGCCGGACTTAATTGAGCTTGGCCCCTTATCCGCAAACACATTGAGACTTGTGCTGTCATGGATTTAGTAACCCAGAATTTAGTTACCACTTTTCAGGAAGAAGAGTCGCTCCAGGACCGTAATAGGGGACAGACCACGATTATACCCCGAACCCCAGCCCAAGCAGTAAAGAAGTTGAATAATGGCCTAACCCTCTCTTCAAAAGCGAGCGCGCGTAACGGGCGTTGTGCTGGTTTGCGGGTTCATCGCCAGCGCGCGCCGCCTTAGCCTGAGCGTTTGGCATCGGTAATGCCAGAGATACGATTCCGTAGCCATAAGCAAATGGTGAGTAAGATGCAGCGGCAGTTCACGCTTGAGTATTGGATTGATGACGACTGGTATGTCGGCAAGTTGCAGGAAGTACCTGGCGTTTTCAGTCAGGGCGAGACACTTGAGGAACTAGAAGATAATATTAGGGATGCTTATGCTCTTGTGATGGAAGAGCAACTGTCGCATTCTCGTCCGGAATCCAAGACAAAGGAAATACTGGTGAACGCCGCGTGAAACGAGGGAACTTCATTCGCGAACTCGTCAACGCCGGCTGTTACCTGAGTCGCCATGGAAAGCGCCATGATTTATACGTTAATCCTAACAATGGCAAACAGGCGCCTGTGCCTCGGCACTCGGAACTGAAGGACAGTTTGTGCCTTCTCATCAAGAAACAGTTGGGAATCTAGAGCAGCAAGATTGGCGCAGCAGGCAGAATCAAGTTTCGATAGCGGTGCGTGCTATGTATGGAGAGCGTAATAGGGGACGAGCGTAATAGGGGACACGAGCGTAATAGGGGACACGTAATAGGCACGTAATAGGGGACAGACCACGATTTTCACCGCACGTAATAGCCATGCAATAGGGGCAGATCAAGGAAAGGGGGCCAGCCTCAATTAGACTTTGCTTCTTCTGCAGGATTTCATTGAGCCTGGCCCCTCATTCTAAACTGCGGCCTTTGCTCTCGTTCAGGCCGCATCCTAGCAAGGGCAGTAGTTAACGTTGAGCCGTAGAGAGTGTCCATATCCATGTCAACTAGCATAGATCTTCGAGATGTCGCGAAACGTCGAGAAACTGAATGCCGTATAGAGGCCGAAGCTTTTGACCTCTGGCTTTCCTTTCTAGATAAGACCAATTGGATTACAGACATATTGCCTGCTATTCTCTCGACCATTGCTGGAGCAGCAATCTTTGGCCTATTCCTCCCCCAATGGGACATTTGGGCGGGCATGGCTGCTTTTTTAAGCTCGGCACTTATTGTTATTCACGGAAAAGGGGTCAGATTCCTATTTCTAGACGAGATTGCAATGCCTACTGTAAGAAATATTCAAGGCCCTTACCGCTTGTTCTTCTACAGCTTTGATTGCGACGAACCAACGCACATCCACGTTCAGAGAGAAAACTTGGTCTGCAAGTTTTGGTTGAGACCTATCTCTTTGAGCAAGAACAGGGGATTTTCTCCACGAGAACTAACCCTTATTCGTCGCATCATTGAATCCAATTTGCCTAACATTCTAGAGGCTTGGCATGAACACTGCGGCTAATATTATCGAACCACTTTTGCTGACTGCGCAAGTCACCGACGATGAGATTATTGCGCATCTTGTTGATGGGCGGACTATCAGCGTGCCATTAGTATGGTCATGGCGTTTAGCAGAGGCTACGCCGGAACAGAGACGGAACTTCGAGATTATTGGCGATGGCTTGGGTATTCACTGGCCTGATGTCGACGAAGATATCAGCATACAGGGAATGCTTTATGGCTCCCCGGCTCGTCGTACAATAGTGGCGACTAAAAGCAGCCATTGAAATTACCGAAGAAGTCGAGTTCATCGCACAAGGACTGTTACTGCACGCATCCTTGCCGCCACGCGCCAAAGTAGACGCACTCCATCGTACCAGCAAGCCCTAAACCCGCCATGAAAAGGGGCCTGGCTCGAATGGCACTGCCTTAAGCTGATGTATATATAAATCAGCGTGTTATAACTAGTCTGGCCAATCGGCACTTGACAGGACGCGGCATTATCCACAACGTTTCCTTGTAGCGGCCTGGTCCGGAGCCATTTTTCGCTGGCTTCTATGCATCGCAACCGAATGTTTATGCGAGGCTTGGGCCTTAAGTCAGTGCCATTCGGGCCAGGCTCAATTAGATTTTTTTCCTTCTTTAGGAGTTAATTGAGCCTGGCCACTTATTCTGCGTTGACGTTGCGTATTACATCGGCTGGTTCAGAAAATATAACGAAATCTTGCGCCTAGGTAAAGATAACAAATCAGCACTAAATGCTCCTTGGAGCCGTGTCCCCAAAACCGTACGTTGGCGCAGATGTGAGGTTAACGAAAATGCCATCAGGCAGAATACCGGCCACTGGCGAGATCGTAAGAAGCCCAGGACCCCTCAACATTCGTTCTACTCCGACTCGAACTGTAGGCGCGCGACATCTGACTGTTGGGGAAGTTTTCATGGCCCGGTCGGTCTTTCAAGGTGCGATTGATTACAATAGGGTCAAGGTTCATAACGGCGAGTATCTCTGGTTTGGGTTGCAGGACGACGATACGGCAATGACCCCGAATTGCGAATTATTTTTCTGCGAAGGTCTTGGGTATCGACCCGTTGAGTAAAATCGCCTTCCTCGAAGGCGTACTTTCCGACTTTCTAAAGGATCCAAGCAATGCGATACATTTACCTAAGTGAGGCGCTCTTCCTATTGGCTCTGGCGACTGGCGGTAGCAGTTCGTGCGTCGCCGGAGACTCTCTCGCCGACGGGAATGTCATCATTTCGCTGCGCAACGATCAGCCGTGTTTTTCCGTCCCGCTAGACGATGCAACCAAGAATCGGCGTTTTTTCCTCTACGAAGTCAGTGTGAATTCTCGCTCTGGTCCGGCAGCCGACGCGGGTGCCCAATACTGGACATTGCGGCTTGATCAAATAGCCGGGGAAAGCCTTGGCGAAATTGTCGCCCCAGGTGGATGTGTGGAATACGGGGCGAATATTTCCTCCCTGCCCCAGGAAGCGGCGATCCCATTGGAAACGCAAGTTCCCTTCGAAGTTCTCTTGACGGTATACTCGCCGGAACATCCATCAAGATCTGACAGCGTTCGCTTTTATCACGGTGCGTTTTGTTTGATGCACGATGCCAACAGACGAAGAGAGAAAATGCTCGTCGACACCAGCTACGATTCGAGTTCCGGCCGCTTGTCGTGCGGGAATTAGGGCTAATAGAGGACGGGCTAAGGTTCTCGTGGACAGCCCTTTTAAGCTGCTCGATAATTAAGATGGGGTCAGGTCTCGCGAAAAGCAAGATGCTGCAAGATGGCGTCAGGTCTCGCATTGCAGCACTCCGATGAGCAAGAGAGGGGAAAGACCACGTTTGGCCTTATGGCGATTTTTCGCTCTTCCTACAACCAGTTTTCTCATTCTGTGGAACGACTGACAACTGATCCGTAGTACGACTTACATGGCCGAACGAGCGATCTCGTAGATAAGGATCAAGGTGCGTTGTCAACAATGTGACGGCACATGCGCTTGAGGAGATGGCTGAGGATAATCTTGATATTCTCGATATCCAAAACGCGGTACTCAATGGCAAAATCACACGTTTTGAAAGAGATGATGATCGGGGCATCAAGTTCGTGATTGAGGGAACAGCGGTCAATCCTGAGATACAGGTTGGCGTGGTCGGCCGTTTTGCGACCAGCCAACGATTCCTCATTATCACGGTTTACGAAATCACTAGCTAGGGGTGCGCGCTATGTCCGGGTATAAGTGCGAATATTGCCGGGGTATAGTGGATCCCGAAAACCAGACAGCAATTTAAGCTCGCGCCGAACCAAAAGGGGCATATCAGAATGGGCGAAGCGAAGCGCAAGACGTACACGGCATCCTTCAAAGCCAAAGTCGGTCTGGAGGCGATCCGCGGGGTCAAGACGACGAACGAGATCGGACAGGAGCATGGGGTCCATCCGGTCCAGGTAGGGCAGTGGAAGAAGGAGATTCTGGAGCAGGCCGGGACGCTGTTTGAAACCAAGCGTGGACGCCAGAAAGTGGACGATCAGGCTGGGCCGGAGCGTCTCTACAGCGAGATCGGGCGGCTGAAGATGGAACTAGACTGGCTGAAAAAAAAGTCCGGGCTGAGCCTGTGAGCGCCCGGCGTGCGTGGATCGCGCGTGACGCGGCGTTGGCGGTCACCCGGCAATGTGCCTTGACGGGGGTGGCACGTTCCTGGGTCTATGGGGCATCGGCCAGTGACACCGTGGACGCGTTGGACCTGCGGCTGCTGAGCCTGATCGACGAGGAAAGCTAATAGGGGACAGAAAGCTAATAGGGGACAGACCACGGTTTATTCGGGGGGCTAATACGGAGGAAGGGGTCAGGTCTTGCGGAGGAAGGGGTCAGGTCTTGCGGAGGAAGGGGTCAGGTCTTGCATTTTGCGCGCGGTGCGCCAACATCTTATCATGGTTGTGATTTCTTGCTGACTTGGAATTGCAAGCATATCGCAAATGCCAATAAGTTTGCCCATATTCGGCGAGTAAACGCCATCTTAGGAATTTACTGCCCTTCTCTGGTTACCCCGCTAGAATTGTTGGAGGCTCTAGAGTGACAATAACAGAAGATCCCGTTATCGAAGAAATTCGCCGTGTGCGCCATGGCATGTCCGAGCGATTTGGACATGATCCCAGGCTGCTTATTGAATTTCTTCAGGAGCAGGAAAAGAAACACGCCAACCGCGTCGTTTTTCTACGCTCCGACCCGCAGGAAGACGAACGAGCGGCCTAATAAGCCGCGTCAAGAGCGAGTAGTGCCACGAGCGTTTTCACCGGCGGGATAATAGCGGGATAATAGGGAGCAGAGACCACGGTTTATGGGAAGAAACCAGGCTCAATTACTTTCGCGCCTAAGTAATACGTGCCCCTCTTTCCCGGCGGTGTCGCAAGATGAAAGTCAAAGATTTCATTGCCCGAATCGAGTCTGACGGCTGGATGCAGATTCGCCGGAAAGGGAGCCATCGTCAGTTCCATCATCCAACGAAACCGGGAACGGTCACGGTTTCCGGAAAGTCAAGTGTTGATGTCCCACCCGGTACACTGAACAACGTATTGAAGCAGGCCGAGGTCAAGTGAGGCACTTACATGCGTTACATGGTTGTCATTGAAAGGGGTGCAAGCAGTTTCGGGGCATACGTCCCTGATCTGCCTGGCTGCATCGCGGCGGGAGAAACAGCGGAGGAGGTACTTCAGCTGATTCGCGAAGCCATTGAGTTTCATCTTGAAGGCATCAAGGAAGAAGGTGCGCCAGTACCTCAACCACTTTCTTAAGCGAGTTTATCGAAGTTCAAGCCTAATCTCGATATCGAAAGCGCGGTACTACTTACTTGTCGCCGAATAGTTTCCCGCGCATTTCTCTTGCAATAAAATCGAAGAATAGAGTCATGCTTTGCTCTTTTTGTGTTGGATAATCAGCGGTATAACGAACTTGGAGAAAAAATGAACCGCCACCAATAAGCAGCATCAAGATACTACCTAGCAGAATGCCCGGCCATTGAGACTTAAACAAGCGATTTGCAAGATAGGTCGATGTTACTGCCGTGATAATGAGAACAGTAAGAAGCACTGGTCCAAGCAACAAGAACAAAAAGCCATTATTCGCGCCGGAATTCACTCCAATATCGTAGTAACTCATGTACCTTCTTGTAAGACTAAGCGAGAACCAGGCCACGAGAAATGGCAAAACAAAGTATAGAATCTTGATAATCCTATGTAGCTTATGAATAGCGATTGACCAGAACGAATCTCCGCGCCGAACATCGTAATGAGCAATAGTGTCGGGGATCATAGTGCTGAGCATGTGCTGTTATGGTAACGAACGCCGAACCCCTTGGGCTCCTCTGACACCTCGAACCGGGCGCCGGCGCCCAGTCCGAGACGCCTGCGCAATTCTGCGAGCAAGGCGATCCGCCCTTTGGGGGAAACAAAGGTTGTGGTCACGCGGTATCCTCTCACCGACACGAGGTTTCGATTGGGAGCCTAACCCACCCGACGCGGTAAGTGCAAACGCGCACCTATCCGGGCGCGGTCTGAATCTGTGTTCATCTGTGACATCTGTGGATCAATCCGAGTACTCGCTGTGGCCAGAACGATGCTTAAGGCGATTCACGGGAATAGAGATCCCGACTGCGCATGCTTGCCAGATCCGTAGGGATCTAGGGGCGACTGAAGTCGCCCCTACAGTCGACCCTACAGTCGACCCTACAGTCGTCCCCACAGATCGGTGGATCCTTATCACGGAAATCACCGAAACCCCGCGACATCCTGAGCAACTCGGTCTCAAGCCTCCAGCCAAAAAGTCACAGGTCCGTCGTTGACCAGGCTGACCTGCATGTCGGCCCCGAAGCGGCCGGTGGCGACGCTCGGATGGGCACGACAGGCGCTGGCGACCAGATGGTCGAACAGACGCTCGCCGTCCGTCGGCGATGCGGCAGAGGTAAAGCTGGCACGGGTGCCCTTGCGGGTGTCGGCGGCCAGCGTAAATTGCGGCACCAGCAGCAGCCCGCCGCCGATGTCGCGCAGGCTGCGGTTCATGCGCCCGGTGTCATCCGGAAAGACGCGGTAACCGAGCAGGCGCTCCAACAGCCGCTCGGCCCGCGCCGGGGTGTCCTCCGGCTGCACGGCAACCAGCACCAGGAGCCCGAGGCCGATGGCACCCAGGGTCTCTCCGGCCACCTCGACGCGCGCCCGCGTGACCCGCTGCAAGAGTCCGATCATCCTGATCCGCTCACCCGAGCACTTGGGCGAAATGATCCGTGGCCTCCACCAGGGCCGCCCGGATGCCCGGTTCGAAGGCCGAGTGACCAGCATCCGCAATGACCTTGAGTTCGGCATCCGGCCAAGTCTGATGCAGGTCCCAGGCGGAACGCAGTGGACAGATCAAGTCATAACGCCCCTGGACGATCACGCCAGGAATAGCGGCGAGCCGGCCGGCATGCGCAATCAGTTGGTCTGGCTCCAAGAAGGCGTTGTTCACGAAATAATGCGACTCGATGCGCGCCAGACTCAGCGCCAGATGCGGCTCGGCGAAATGGGCCTGGATATTGGCGTTGACCAGCAGGGTCGCCGTCCGGCCCTCCCAAATCGACCAGGCTTTGGCCGCCGCCATGCGGGTCACCTCGTCGGCGCCGGTGAGACGCCGGTGATAGGCGGCCAGCAAGTCGGAACGCTCCGACACGGGGATCGGCGCCAGAAAGTCCTCCCAGTAGTCGGGAAACACCCAACTGGCGCCTTCCTGATAGAACCAGCGGATTTCGAAGGGTCGACACAGGAAGATCCCGCGCACCACCAGCGCCAGCACCCGGTCCGGGTGGGTCTCGGCATAGGCCAGCGACAGGGTCGACCCCCAGGAGCCGCCGAAGACCAGCCACCGCTCCACCCCGAGCCGCGCACGAATGCGCTCAAGATCGGCCACCAGATCCCAGGTGGTGTTGGCGGCGAGCGACGCATGGGGGGTGGAACGGCCGCACCCGCGCTGATCGAACAGGATGATGCGGTAGCGACGCGGATCGAAAAAACGCCGATGCGCGGCCTCGCAGCCGGCGCCCGGACCGCCGTGCAGGAAGACCGCGGGGATGCCATCGGGGCGCCCGCACTCCTCCAGATAGAGCCGATGGCCGTCACCGACCGGCAGCTCATAGGTGGCATAGGGCGTCAGCGGTGGATAGAGATCATGCTGGGTGTGTTTCATAGTCGCCAGGATAGAGGGCGAAGCGCACGACGGCAATCGGTCCCCCGTGTCGGACAATTCCTACAGGACGCGACGGCGATTCCCGACAGGCTCTGGCCGACCGATCGGCCATACTCATCCTGTCGCCATCCGGTAAACCAGGGACGGCTAGTCCGCGTCCACGCGGTCGCGCGTATTCCTACCAGACCAAGCACGGCGACACCCCCGCCGCGGGATGCGACGGGGGTTTTTCGTTTTAGAACGGCACTCTTTGCGCCTGACCATGACAGGCTCCACGAGGCCACGGGGCTAGTCGACAGGCCCTCGAGAGCGATCCGCCTCTTCCTTGCGTGCACACTCCGCCTTGCGCGCGCACCGCGCACAGATCCCCATCACCTCGACGACCCGGCGCCTTGGCAGAAAACCGCTCTCGCGCGTGACGCTCGCCAGACTGCGCTCAACCGCGTCATCCTTGAGCTCAGCCACACCGCCGCACTCCAGACAGATCAAAAACTCACTGAAGTGCGGATGTTCCGGGTGATCACACCCGACGAAGGCATGCAGACTCTCGATCTTGTGGATCAGACCCTGTTCCAACAGAAATTCCAGGGCGCGGTAAACCGTCGGCGGAGCGACGACCCGCGGACCCTCGCGCATGGCGTCCATGATCTCGTAAGCGCCGACCGGCCGACCGGCCGCACACAGGATCTCCAGCACCCGCCGCCGCTGGTCGGTGAGACGAACCCCGCGCTCCCGGCACATCACCTCGGCACGAGCGATCTGCGCGCGCGGCGCGGTCATGCGGTTGGACCCGCCGGGCCGAGGATACCGCTCACGGCAGGCACCGCCGCGGGAACGGGCCGCTGGGCGAGACGCCGGGCGCGCCGCCGGGTCAGCAACCCGCTCAGCACGGCGGAGCCTACATAGACAGCCCCCGCCAGGAGGATGATCGTCGGCCCGGCGGGTAAATCCGGCGCATAGGACAGGGCCAGCCCACCGGAGGTAAAGCCGATCCCGAGCAAGGTCGCGATCACCATCATGCCCCCCAGTGAATGCACATAATGACCCGCCACCGCGGCCGGCAGGGTCAGCAGTGCGATGACCAGAATCAGGCCCACCACCTGAATCAGTAACACCACGGTCACCGCCACCAGACACAGCAGCAACAAATAGAAAAAGGTCACCGGGACCCCGCGCAGGCGGGCGAATTCCTCGTCGAAACTCACGGCCAGGAACTGCCGGTAGAAGAGCGCCACGGTCAGCACCAGGGCGAGATCCAGCCCGGCCATCAGCCACAGATCCCGTTGCGGGACCAGCAGAATGTTACCGAACAGATAGCTCATCAGATCCGTACTGTAACCCGGCGTCTTGGCGATAAAAAGGATACCCACCGCCATCCCGATCGCCCAGAGCGCGCCGACCAGGGTGTCCTCCTGCGCACTCCAGGCGAGCCGCACGCCGCCGATGAGCAGGGCCGACACCAGGGCCGCGATCAAAGCCCCCAGCAGCGGATCGAAGCCGAAGTAGAGCGCGGCCCCCATGCCGCCGAGCACCGAGTGGGCGATCCCCCCGGCCAGGAAGGCGATGCGTTTGACCACCACGTAGGTGCCGATGACCCCGCAGCCGATACTGGCGAGCAAACCGGCAAGCAGCGCGGTGCGCAGGAAGTCATGTTCGATCAGGGCGGTAATGAATTCACTCATGGTCAATGCCCATGTGCCACGGCCCGCACATCCGCGTGGTAGAGACGGTGGAGCAGGTCCCCATCCACCGCGTCGGTGCGATGGCAGATCAAGGTGCGGTTGAGGCAGGCCACCCGGTGCACATAGCCGGAGATGAAGGCGATGTCGTGAGACACCACCAGGATGGTCAGGCGCGCGTTCAGGCGCGCGAGTAACTCGAAGATATCACCCTCCACCCGCTGATCGATGTTGGCCGTGGGCTCATCCAGGATCAGAATCCGCGGCTCACCGACCAGCGCACGGGCAAGCAGGACGCGCTGCAACTGACCACCCGACAAGGTCCCAATGCGCCGCGGCGCAAGATCCAGAGCCTCCACTTCCGCCAGTGCCGTCCGCACCGCCGCCCGATCCGTCGGGCGGTACCAGCCCAGTGGCGGCCCCAACCCCAGCCGGCCCATCAAGACCACCTGCTCCACCGAGATCGGGAAATCACGCGGGAACGTCGGGTACTGAGGCACATAGCCCAGGTGCCGCCGCGCCTCGCGCGGCGGCCTCCCGAGCACCTGGATGCGTCCGGTCTGGGGTGCCAACAACCCCAGCATGAGTTTGAGCAAGGTGCTCTTGCCGCCGGCGTTCGGCCCCACCAGCCCCAGGAACTCGCCCGCCGCGACCGTCAGATCGACGCCGACCAATACCGGATTATCGCCATAGGAGAAACCGAGATTTTCGACGGCGATAACCGGTTGGCTCAGCGACCCGCTCCCGGATTGATTTGGGACCCGACTCAACGTTGGACTCATGGCGCAGCCGGCCCGGCGATCAGGTCAGTGAGCCGCCGCAACGTGGCGAAATAGTCCGCGGCGAGCGGGTCCACGGACTCCACCCGGCCGCCGATGGCCGCCGCGATCTGCTCGGCCGCGCGCGGGCTGAACTGCGGCTGAACCAGCACCACCGTCACCGCGTTGGTGCGCGCCGCATCGATCAGCCCCGCCAGGGCGCGCGCTCCGGGCTCCTTACCCTCATATTCCACCGACACCTGGGTGAGCCCGTAGGTCTCCGCGAAATAACCCCAGGCCGGATGGAACACCATGAATCGGCGCTCCTTGACCGGGACCAGGCGGGCCCGGATCTCGGCATCCAGGGCGTCCAGATCGGCTGCGAAACGGTCATAGTTCGCGCGGAAGGCATCCGCCTGGTCAGGCCGCAGCGCGATCAGGGCATCGCGAATACCCGCCCCCATGGACTTCACCAAGGGCGGACTGGTCCACACATGGTTGTCCATGGCCTCATGGTCGTGATCCGCGTGGGTTGGTTCCTGATCCTGGTCCGGTATGCGACCATCATGGTCAGGACCATGGTCGGCCTGGCCTCGCGAGTCATCGATCACTGGCGCCGCGTCCCGCGGCCGCAACCGGATGTTGTCGCGGGCATCCAGCACCCGCATCCGCGCGTTCGTCGCCCGAATGCGCGGGAGCCAGGCGTCCTCCAATGACATCCCGACCCGCACATAGAGATCCGCGTCCGCCAAAGCGGCCACCTGACGTGGGCTCGGCTCATAGGCGTGGGGATTCTGACCGGGCCGCACCAGCGCCTGTACCCGCACCTGATCGCCGCCGATCCGCTCGACGAAAGTCGCCAGCGGCACCACGGTGGTGAAGACCGACAACGGCCGGTCGCCCGGATCGGCGGCCCAGGCCGGCCGCGACAGCCCGATCGCGGCGACCATCAAGAGCGCGACCAGGGCGGCCGGACGCGCCACTGCGACCATCATTGGAACCAGCAAGCGAGGGGCGAGGATCATGAAAACTCAGTAGGATATGGGCACCGGAAGACCGGCAGGAAGGACGACATGATATCTTATAACGTGCCGACCGCAAGCCGGGCGCGCGGCGTTGCCGAACACCAGTGATCGCATTGCCCCTGATCCGACGCGAACCAGCGCACCCGGGGCGGATTGAGGCTACGCTTTGCCGGGATGATCGACCGCGTTTGTTCCCAACAGGAGACCCGCGATGCCTTACAGTCCGCCCGGCCACCCGCTGGAAGTTTTGCAAAACCTTAACTTAGACGAGGCTTTCGGTCCCAAAGACCCGCGCTTTGTCAACACCGATGCAGCGCGTGGCGGGGTCGGCGCCCAGAGAAACCTGGCACGCAAGTTCGGCTCACCGCCGCGTTCAAGACCTCCACGGTCTATAAGGATTCACTGCGCGAGGTGGTGAAGAAAACCTTTACCCAATTCGCGGATGCCTTCAAGGCCTTGGTCAACGCGGCCGAGGAAACCCTCGCGGAGCGCGGCCTGACCGAGCGGCTGTTGCTCATCGCGGATGGCACCGACAAGATCCCGCTGGACGATGCCGAGCGACTGTTCGTTCACGAATCGGAGCAATTGCTCGCCATTCAGGCTCTGGTGCTCTATACCGCCCCCATTACCCTGAAATACGGCGGTACCAGCGTCAGTAAACTGGATACAGACGAGGTCCTGCCCATCATTGAGCTCCATCAGCGCGACGGCAAACGCCATGAAGTTGGCTGGCGGACGATGCGCGAGTTGTTGGCCAAGCGGATCGACCCAGCAACCTTCGCCGACCCCGTCCTAATCGATCGCCTGATCGAGTACAGCGGCGGCCACCCGCGCGAGCTGCTGCGGCTATTGCGCATGGCCTGCGAACTGACCGAGTCAGAACATATCGAGGCCCCAACGGTCGAGAGCGCCATCGACAGGCTGGCCGCCGATTGTCGCTACTGGCTGCAACCCGAGGATTACGAACTGCTCGCAAAGGTGGATGCCAGCAAAGGCGCACATGTGGGCAACGACGAGCGCGCCCGCAATCTGCTCTGGCGCCTGGCCCTGCTCCACTACAATGACGGCTCCTGGCGCGCCACCCACCCGGTCGTGCGACGCCTGGAAGGCTATCAGCAGGCGTACCGCGCACTGACATCAGCACCGGCCAAGCTTCAGACTGCCAGGCGCCGACGGCCAGGCAAGAGCGGATCATGACCACCCTGTCCGCGGCCGATCCATTCCGGTTCGACTACCAGCGGCACCTCGCTGCCCAGCATCTGTTGCCGCAACACCAGGACGATTTCCAGCGCCTGATCAAACTGCTGCGCTATGCCCCGCGCGTCCAACTGCTTTTCACCCGGGTCGTCGACGAATCCTATCGCCGCCTGCTGATCGGCAAGCTCCAAGACCTCCTGGAACCCGCCGGCCGACCGGTGCAAACGGCCGATCTCTCCGATGAGCAGCAGTTTCCGGATTTCGCGGCTTTGGAGACCTGGCTGGAGATCGTGGGACAAGGGCGGGCAGTGATCCATCTGGTCAACACCGGCTATTGGCTGCAAGGGCCGCGGGTGGAGACCCTGAACCTGAGGCGTAACGCCTTGGCGGAAAAACTCGACGCCACACTATTGTGGTGGTTGCCTGCCGATACGCTCGCGCGATTGGCGCGCGAGGCCCCGGATGCCTGGTCCTGGCGCGGCGGGGTCTTCGATTTCATTGCGGAGAGGCCCGACCTGGCAGAGCCTATTCCCATTCGACTCGAACCCTCAGACGACATCAATCCGTTGACTCTGGCGCAGCGCAGTCGCCGGCTGGCAGTCCTTCACCAACAATTGGATGGGGAAGGGTCCACGGCCATTCCCGACGGTTTCCGCTTGAACCTGCTCCTGGAGCAAGCGGACCTCTACAAGTCCCTCGGCCAGTGGGACTTGGCGAATCAAACGCTGAGGCAAGAGGCCCTTCCGCTGGCGGAACGCTTGGGCGATGTGCACTCAACGGCGGCAATCCAGGGCAAGATCGCCCGAATACTAGAAGCCCGCGGTGAGCTGGACCAAGCCATGGCGCTGCATGAGCAGAGGCTCCCGATCGCATTGCAGACAAACGACCTCGGGCCATCGCTCATTGTAGGTTCTCAATGGCCAGGATTCGGCTGAAACGCGGCGATCACCAGCGTGGCGGTCTGTCGGCGATGACCAAGGAACTCGCCGAGCTATTTGCCAATGAAGTCAAGCGCGATCACCCTGACGCCATCGGAGCAACTGGCGAACTGTTTGCACAGGTGCTGGCCTTGAACGGGCATCAGGAAGAGGCCCTCGCCGTACTCGATCAGGCAGAGTCATCCTATGCCAGGGTCACCAACAACGCGGGCGTGCTACAGGTACGCGCGCTCCGATCGGCGATTGCGTGCCAGTCTGGCCCCGAGCAAGAGGCCACCGCCGCACCGCTCGCCGAACACCAAGACAAGTGCTAAGCACTTTGATCCCAGAGAGAGCCATTGTCACACAATGAACATCATCGCACAATTCACGATCATCCCCATCGGCACCGGCACCTCGCTGTCAGGCTATGTTGCGGCTTGTGAGCGCGTCCTGGCCGCAACCGGACTGACGTACGAACTGCACGCCAACGGAACCAACCTAGAGGGCGAATGGGAGGCGGTCATGGACGCCATCAAGCGCTGTCATGAGACCCTGCACGCCATGGGTGTGCCGCGTATCTCGACCAATGTCACGATTGGCACCCGCAGTGATCGCCCGCAGCGGATGGCCGAAAAGATCGCCAGTGTGCGGGAAAAACTGGCAGACCAGAGCTAAGGCGCCAGCCCTTCGATCTGCCCCAGAAAGGCGTTGACCTGAACGTGCAACAGCGCCGCGGCACGCCGGAACCGCGAGGCGACCAGCCGTTCGCGTTCCCAATCAAGTTCAAATGAGTAACAGTTGCGAAAGACATGGCGGAAGCCGCGAAAGTCATCGAGTAACCGATACAGCTCCGCGTCGATGACCGCCGGGCGGTAGCCGGGGATCTCCAGGCGCATGCGGCGCAACAGGTCGGCGTGCCAGGTCCCGGCGCCCAGGTCGTTCTCAAAGAAGGCGGCGATGGCGCGGAAGATGTTCTCGCAGCCGTTGTAGAAATTGTGCAGCAGATAACCGATGGCACCGCGATCGTAGTCGCTCACCGCCTCCGCGGGCAGGGCGAGGTGGGGCTCCGCGGATGCGAACAGAGATTCCAGACGGGCGATTTTCGCCAATTCATCGCGCACATCGGCGCACAGCAGTTCAGGGGTGCGGGCCATAGATCACCTGACCTCGCGCCATGATTTTCGCGACGAACACCGGGTCGTCATCCTGAGTGAAGAGATCCAAAGGTCGCTCCAAGGCCTGTTCAAGATCGCGGCGCAGGTCCCAGTAGGCCGCCGCGCTCACCCCCAACACCAGCAGGTCCACGTCTGACCGGGCACCGGCCCGACCCGCGGCGATGGAGCCGAACAGGTAGGCCCGAGTCACCCCATAGGCTTGCAGGATCGGGGCCGCGGCCAGACGGACCTGAGCCTCCAATCGCGCGGAGGCGATCCGGGTCTGCGCGCGCTCAAGGCCCCAGCGGGCCTTGAGTTTGCTGAAATCGAAGGGGAGACTGGTCGGTTCAGGGATGGAATTGATCATGGTGGTGGTGTTGCTGGATCATTTCGATGACACCCATCGCCTGGTCTATCGCGCGACTGAGACCAACCTGGTGATCATCGCGTACCGCTTCCATTATGGCACTTGCGCCGTCCGAATTTTCCGCTGAATCCGGCAAGCAGGCCGCATTCTTCCGACACCACCAACGAGGACAACACGATGGATCTTCAACTTCAAGGCAAACAAGCACTGGTCACCGGGTCGACCGCGGGGATCGGCTTCGCCGCGGCACTGGGCCTCGCCCGTGAGGGGGCCGAGGTCGTCGTAAACGGGCGCACCCAGGCGCGCGTGGACCAAGCGGCGGAGCGCATCCGGACCCAGGTGCCGGGCGCACAGGTCAGGGCGGTCGCGGCGGATCTGTCGCATGCCGAGGGCTGCGCGGCCCTGATCAGCGCCGTTCCGGAACTGGATGTGCTGGTCAACAATCTCGGTATCTTTGAGCCAAAGGACTTCGCGGACATCAGTGACGCGGACTGGCTGCGCTTCTTCGAGACCAATGTCATGAGCGGGGTGCGCCTGTCGCGACACTACCTCTCGGGGATGCGCGCACGCGACTGGGGCCGGATCGTCTTCGTCTCCAGTGAGTCGGGGGTGCAGATTCCGGCGGAGATGATCCACTACGGCATGACCAAGACCGCTCAATTGGCGATCGCCCGGGGCCTCGCCGAGACCACCGTCGGCACCGGCGTTACGATCAACAGCGTGCTGCCCGGGCCAACCCGCTCCGAGGGTGTGGCCACCTTTGTCGAACAGATCGCCCGGCAGCGCGGAATCGCCTTCGAGGCCATGGAGCGGGAGTTTTTCGAGACGGCTCGGCCCTCGTCGCTGCTGCGGCGTTTCGCCGCCGTTGAGGAGGTCGCGAACATGATCCTGTACGCCTGCAGCGCGGCCTCGTCCGCGACCAATGGCGCGGCGCTGCGCGTCGACGGCGGTATCGTGCGCGCTATTCCCTGAAGGGCTTGAACGAGCAGCCTCGCGCACCTCGCGCCCATGCGGCCAATCGCTACTTGCACTGACTCACTATAACGCCGATAATGCCCGGTTTTCCGCGATTCCCCTCTGCCTGACCCCCTCCTCGGACGCTCTCCCCGGATGCACTCCAGGCACCACCTACTCTGCGAGGTCCCCCATGGACTCCCCCAAGACGACCGAGGACGCCGGCGACACGCTGGACCAGGCCAACCCCGAATTGACATCCGACCAGACCCCGGTCGAACCCAACCAGCATGGTGAACCGACCGCGCCGTTCACCGAGCCGGACGACGACACGCCGAGCATGCAGGAACCCGATACTCGGGAACCAGGGGTCGACAAGCCTGACATTCGTGAACCAGCCGCTGACGCGGCCCGTGTCGAAGCCATGGACCAGAGTGCGCGCGTGACGGCGACGGAGCCCACGACAGCCGCACCCGAGCCCGCATCCGCCGACCTGCCCCCGGCCGACGGCTTTGGCGACCTCGGTCTGGCGCCGGCGGTCGCCCGCGCGATCGCCGAGCTGGGCTACGAGTCCACCACCGCGATTCAGCGCGAGTGCATCCCGCATCTGCTGGCCGGGCGCGATCTGCTCGGCCAGGCGCAGACCGGCACCGGCAAGACCGCGGCCTTCGCCCTGCCGCTGCTCTCACGGCTCGACGCGAACTGCCCGCTGCCCCAGGTGCTGGTGCTGACGCCGACCCGCGAACTCGCGCTCCAGGTCGCCGAGGCCTTCCAGCGCTATGCGCACTATCTCAAAGACTTCCAGGTGCTGCCGATCTACGGCGGCCAGAGTTACGGGTTGCAGGTGCGTCAACTCCAGCGCGTCCCCCAAGTCGTAGTCGGCACGCCGGGGCGGATCATGGATCACATGCGCCGCGCCACCCTGTCGCTCAGCGCACTCAAGACCCTGGTCCTGGATGAAGCCGACGAGATGCTCAACATGGGCTTCGCCGAGGACATCGACTGGATCTTCGAGCACACCCCGCCCGAACGGCAGGTCGCCCTGTTCTCCGCGACCATGCCCCAGGAGATTCTGCGGGTCGCCCGCGATCATCTGAACGATCCGGTCGAAGTCCGGATTCACTCCGCCACCGCCACCGTCGACACCATCGACCAACAGCATTGCGTGGTCACCCGTTTCCACAAGGTGGACGTGCTGACCCGCATCCTGGAGCTCGAAACCTTCGATGCGATGCTGATCTTCGTCCGCACCAAGGGCGGCACCACCGAACTGGCCGACCGGCTGCGCTCGCAGGGATTCGCCGCCGAGGCGCTGAACGGCGACATGAATCAGGAGATGCGCGAGCGCACGGTGGAGCGCATCAAGGGCGGTAAGCTCGACATCCTGGTCGCCACCGACGTAGCCGCCCGCGGACTTGACGTCGAGCGAATCAGCCACGTGGTGAACTTCGATATCCCCACCGACCCCTCGGCCTATGTGCACCGCATCGGCCGTACCGGCCGGGCCGGCCGCGCCGGCAAGGCGATCCTGCTGGTCGAGCCGCGCGAGCGCGGTCTGCTGCGCTCCATCGAACGGACCATCCGCCGCTCCATCCCGGAGATGAACCCGCCCTCGGCCGCCCAACTGAGCGCCTCGCGCATCGACCGGTTCACCGCTCAACTGCGCGAGACCCTGACGGAGCAGGACCTGGACTTCTTCTACCGGCTGATCGCCCGGATCGAGAAGGAGCAGGAGTTGAACCTGCTGGACATCGCCGCCGCCGCGAGCTACCTGATCCAGCGCGAGCGCCCGCTCGTCGTTAAGGAAACACCGCGCGAACCGCGGCGCGACAACTACCGGGAGGGCGGCTATGAGCGCCCGCGGCGCCAGGACGGCCCCCGCGCGTTCGAACGCCCGTTCGAGAACCGGCCCAGGCGCGACCAGGATGACCGCGGCCCGCGCCCGGAGCGCGACGCCGCGGGCGGCGAACGCCGCTACGACAACCGCACCGAGCGCCCCGCACCCGCCTACAACCGGGAGCGCGCGCCGGGCCGCGACGACCGTCCACCGCGGTCCGACCGCGGCGGCCAGCCCAGCCAGGTGCCCTATCAGGGCGAGCGTGCCCCGCGCCCGGATGAGCGCCCCTTCCCGCGCGACCGAGAGGGCCGCGGCGACCAGCCCCGCTTCGACCGGCCGGTCCGGGATGAGCGTGGGTTCCGGCCCGAGCGCGACGCGCGGCCGCCGTTCCGGGACCAGGGTTCGGCCCCGTTCCGCGAGCGCGACGGCAATCGGGACAGCGGGCGGAGCGACCCCCGCGACGACGACCGCGGCAACCGCTTCCCGCAAGGCGAGCGTGATCGGCCCCAGGGCGATTATCGCGACGCACCCCGCGCGGATACCCGCCCCCCGCGCGACCGCGACGACCGGGGACACCGTGATCGTCCGGACCTGATCCAGCACCGCATCGAGGTGGGACACCGCGACGGCGTCACCCCGCGCGAGATCGTCGGGGCTATCGCCAACGAGAGCGGGCTGGAAGGCCGGTTCATCGGTCACATCGACATCCAGGACGACCATGCGATCGTCGACCTGCCGGCCGGCATGCCGCGCGAGATCTTCAGCCACTTGAAGCGGGTCTTCATCCGCGGCCGGGCGCTACAGATCTCCGTCTTGGACGGCCCGCCCCGCCCGCCGCAGCCGCGCCGCGATGATCAGGACAGCCGCCCCCCGCGGCCGCGGGATGACGGGCGGGCGCCGGCCCCCCGGGGCTTTGGCGGTGAGGACGGTCCGCCGCGCGGGCCGCGACCGGATCAGGGCTTTCCGCGCAAGCGGCGGGACTGATAGCGCGTCCACCGGCAGCGCGGCCAGTCGGCCGCGCTGCCGGGTTCGACCCTCGATCAGCCTTGGTAACGAGTCGGCAATCATTGAAACAACGAATACAAGCGTTGTCGTAATCGTAGTCGGATAAGCGATTCAAGTTTGGTATAAGGCCGTAGGGTGGACAAGCGCTAGCGCAGTCCACCGAATCCCGCGCCGCCGCTGGCGGACTGCGCTGCGCATGTCCACCCTACGCTGCCGCGTGACCGAAACCGTGATCAAGGCCCAGGGGACCAACGCAGCCTCGCGGGGATCATCAACTCGATTACGATGACGACAACGACCGGGACGCCAAAGGCGTCCCTACTAGTGAACCATTCCTCATCCGCAGCCTGGCCCCTATGCGAGACCCTGATACCTCAAGCGACAGCCAGGCCGAGTTACGGACCCTGGAGGAGCGGATCGGCCGCACCCACCTGCGCCAGCGCCTGGGGCTGGAGGGCGACCACGAGGTCTTTTGCTTCGCCCGCCCGGGGGCGCACTTTTTCTATCCGGAGAACTGGTACTCGGTGCACGGCTTCATCCGCACCGCCTTGCGTCTGGCCGGTCTCTATGAGCGCGCTCAACGCAATGCGCGGACCATCCGGCTCACCCACAACCGACTCACCATCGCCGGCCTGCCGCGCCCGTTCGAGGGATTGCGGCTACTGCACCTGAGCGATCTGCACACGGATCTGGACCCCCGCATTACACAAGCAATCGGTGAGCGCCTGCGCGGACTGGACTACGATCTGTGCGTGCTCACCGGGGACTACCGCGCCCGTACCTATGGCCCCTTCCAACCGGCACTGGACGGTCTGGCACTGATCCGACGCAGTTTGCGGGCACCCATTTACGCGATTCTCGGCAACCATGACACGATCCGGCTGGTGCCGGGGCTGGAAGCCATGGGGATCAAGGTTCTGCTCAACGAATCGGTGCCGATCGACCGGGCCGGCGCCGTACTTCACCTGGCAGGCATCGACGATGCCCATTACTACCAGGTCCACAATCTTCACCAGGCCGCCGCCGCCATCCCGCCGGACGGGGTCGCACTGCTGCTGTCCCATACTCCGGAAGTCTATCGCCAGGCTGCCCACGCGGGCTTCCAGGCCATGCTCTGCGGGCACACCCATGGCGGTCAGATCTGCCTGCCCGGCGGCTATGCGCTGACCTGGGACGCCCGCTGCCCGCGCCGCCTCGCCGCCGGGTCCTGGTCCTATGGGACCATGAGCGGCTACACCTCGGTCGGCGCCGGCAGTTCGGTGGTCAACGCCCGGCTCAATTGCCTGCCCGAGATCACCCTCCATGAGCTGCGGTCATGAGCCGACGCGCCGCGGCAATCGCTGAGCCGCCAACGGAGGCCGCATGATGGAGCATCTTGGCCAGATCCTGATGTTGCTGAGCGTGGCCGTCGCCGTGGTCCTCACCTTTCAACAGTTCCATATCCCGACCAGCCTCGGCTATTTGCTGGTCGGCGTGATTCTCGGACCGCACACGGTCGGACCGACAGTTCATGTGCCCGAATTTGAAGCGCTCGCCGAGTTCGGTATCGTCTTCCTGCTGTTCACCATCGGCCTCAACTTCTCCTTACCCCAACTGCACGCGCTCAGGCATCAGGTGCTTGGACTGGGAACCGCACAAGTCGGATTCACCACGGCCGTCGTCGGCATCATCGTCTGGCTGGCCGGACTCCCCGCCGCCGCCGCGTTCGTGATCGGGGCCGTGTTCGCGCAGTCATCAACAACCATCATCGGCAGCCAACTGGCCGAGCAAGGCGAAGACAACAGCCCGCACGGCCGGCTCGGACTCGCCCTCTCCGTGTTTCAGGACATCACGGCGGTTCCCTTCCTGGTGGTCATCCCCGTCCTTGGCGCGGCGGTCGGTGCCGGTGTCCTGGCCGGCGCACTCGGATGGGCGATGATCAAAGCCGTGGCCGCGTTCGCACTCGTCTTCTTTGTCGGCCGGTGGTTGCTGCGCCCGTTGTTCCATCTAGTCGCCAAGCGGCGCTCAGCCGAGCTGTTTACGCTGGCGGTGCTGTTGGTGGCATTGCTGGCGGCCTGGACCACCAGCAGTCTTGGACTGTCGCTGGCATTCGGTGCCTTTCTCGCCGGCATGATGCTCGGCGAGACCGAGTTCCGGCATCAGGTGGAATCCAGCATCCGACCGTTTCGCGACGTGCTGCTTGGTCTCTTTTTCGTCGGTATCGGCATGCTGATCGATCCCGCTGCCATCCCCCGCATCTGGCACTGGGCGGTGTTGGGCGCACTGCTGATCCTGACGAGCAAGACACTGATTGTTGCGGCGATGGTACGCAAGAGCGGCATCGACGCGCTGACCGCCTGGCGCGCGGCGTTCGTCGTGGCCGTCGGTGGGGAGTTCGGTTTTGCCCTGCTCGCCATCGCGCTCGATGCCAAGCTCATCGACCTGCACCTGGGCCAGATCGCACTGACCTCGGTGCTCTTCGCGATGATCGCCGGCGCCCTGCTGATCCGCTTCAACCAGGCCATTGCGACGCGATTGGCCGGCCTCGGGCACAGCCGGACGCACGGGGTCACCGAGCCGTTACCGCAGGCAACGACACCGCAGGTCTTGATCGGCGGCTATGGACGCGTCGGACACGCCATCGCGATCCTGCTGCAAAGCAGCGGAGTCGGGTTCATGGCCTTTGACACCGACCCCAAGCGGGTGGCGCAGGGCCGGGCCGCGGGTCATCAGGTCCTCTACGGGGACATTTCCGACCCCGAACTGCTGGCGGCGGCCCACGCGGAACGCGCCTCGTTGATCGTCGTCACCGTCGACCGCTCGTCAACGGCCTTGCGCACCGTCTCCGCACTGCGCGGTGCGTGCCCCCAGGTGCCGATCATCGCGCGGGCCCGCGACCTCGAAGCAAGCGCGCAACTGCTGGACGCCGGCGCGACCCATGCCTATCCGGAAGCAATTGAAGCGAGCTTGCGCCTGGGGGCCACGGCCCTGCGGATGCTGCATATCCCGGGCGACGATATCGACCTGATCATCCAAGGCGTCCGTGACTGGGGATACCTCCCGGTCGTGGAAGAAAAACCGGAACCCGGCCTCTAGCTCAGGCAGCGAACGCGGCCGTGTCGTCGCGCGGCGGAGCGTCGCCCAGCCGACCGCGGGCAACCATCGGCGGGGCGCACTCAGCCCCGTCGCCGTCCGGCCAGCCGCTTGCCTACCGGGGTCAGCACCAGATCCAACACCACAAAGGCGCCGACGGCCAGACCCAGGTCGATCCAGTCGAGACCCATTGCCTCACGGACCAGCACGGCCGGCAGCAGCGTCTCGGGCAACTGATCAACCACCGGCACCGACGCGCTGGACACGAACCCCAACCGGCGCTTGGTGAAACTTGCCAACAGATCGCCGGCCATGGCGGCCAGGGCGATGGTCAACCCCAGACTCCCGTCGCACCCCAGGATCCAGGCAGCGGTCGGTGTCAGCACCAGGGCCGCGGCCATGCCCCGCCAGGTCTTCGATCGTCCCAAGACCGGCCGGCCGTCCCACCATACACGTCCCCCGTCCACTGGCCAGGCGGCAGAGCCGAACAGCAGACCCAACACGGCCGGAGCCCCGTTGGCCAGCAGCAAGAGCAGGAGCAATGTGAGCGGCAGACCGCAGTGGGAGAGCATCTGAACACCCAACGTTCAGCGGATCGACGATCGGGGGGGCCTTCCGCAATAAAACAAGGAACGGTTCACTAACAATCTACACAGGTCTGTTAGGGCATGCCGTTAGCACCGTTGTCGTTGTCTAACCTAGTTCCGACTCGTTACTCAGTCGGGAATGAACAACTCCGCCTGGTAGCCGGCATCGACGACGGCGCGAATCAGGGGTTCCGCCGGCACCCGCCCTTCGATCAATGCCATGCCGGTTTCCAGCTTCACCGCGGCACCCTCGACGCCGGGGACCGATGCCAGCGCCCGCGAGACGGCGCGGGCGCAGTGTTGGCAGGTCATTCCGGTGACCTTGAGTTCGATTGTCATCAGCGTTGCTCCAAGTGCAGGTAAGCGGCCGCCGGTCGGCGGCGGTCGAAAGCGATCAGCGGGCAGCCAGGTAGCGCGCGGCCCCACGCAACGGCGTGTCCCCGCACAGGATGACCCGCACCGGCATGCGGCGCATCAGCGGTTCCATCCGGCCCTTGGCGAAAAAGCCTTCCAGGAACCGGCTGCCGCGCAGCGCCTCCAGATTCTTGGGGGCGATCCCCCCGCCCAGATAAACACCGCCCACGGCCAGGTGTTTGAGGCCCAGGTTGCCGGCCTCGCGTCCATAGAGCCGGAAGAACATATCCATGGTTTCGACGCAGATTGGACAGCGGCCGGCCGCGGCGGCGGTCGCGATGACCGCCGCCTGATCCGCCGCGGCGAACTCGGCGGCCAGCCAGTCGGGGGTCACCGTCCGGCGCCAGGTGAGCAGAAAAGCATATAGGTTGGCGATTCCCATCCCGGAGACGACACGTTCCCAGCTCACTCGCCCGAAGCGCTCTTGAAGATAACGCAGCAGGGCGAACTCCCGTTCGTCCACCGGGGCAAAATCGGTGTGACCGCCCTCGGTCGCGAAGGGATGATAGCCGACACCGTCCCAGAACAGTCCGGCCTCGCCCAAACCGGTACCGGCCGCGACCACACAGGCATGACCGACGCCCTCCGCACCAGGGTGCAGTTCCGCCAGATCGTCCGGCCCCAGGGCCGGGACCCCCCAGGCCATGGCCTCCAGGTCATTGAGCAGCCCGACATGCTGCAACCCCAGCGCCCCCTCCAAACGGTCCGCATCGACATCCCAGGGCAGATTGGTGGTCTTACTGCGCCGTCCCTCCACGGGTCCGGCGATGGCGAAAGCACCCAGCGGGCAATCGGTGGCCGGGGTCTGCCCGGTCTCTTCCAGGTAGCACCCGACGATGGCCTCCAATGAGGCAAACTCACCGCTCGGATAGCGGCGCTGACCGATCAGACTCACCAGCGAGCCGTCGATCACGGCCACCCCGAGCCCGGTCTTGGTACCACCGATATCGCCGACCAATACGCGCATGACCCAGCCTCCGTCCGTCGAATCGAATCTGCCCCGACGCCCGCGGGCGCGCGGAGCCGACCATGAGGATGCGATCATAACAAGACGGGGAGACGCGGCGAAGCCGCAAGCAAGGGGTCTGAACCAGCAGCAAGCGCGACCAAAAGGGTGGGGTCGGTCCCGCGTCGGTGACGCGGGACCTGCACGACTCAGGAGAGTTCAGTCAACTCCGGCAATCGCCTTACTTGCTGGTCTTGGGCGCCGCCTGACTGACCGCCGGGGCTGCCACCATGGGGTATCCATAGACCGGCGCGCCCCAAGCAGAGGGGTATCCGTAGCCCCCATAGGGATAACCGTACCCGCCAGGGTAACCGTAACCGCCGTAAGGATAGCCATACCCGCCATAGGGATAGCCATACCCGCCATAGGGATAGCCGTACCCACCATAGGGATAACCGTACCCACCGTAAGGATAGCCGCCATACCAAGGCGAACCCCAGTTACCCCAACCCGGACCACCCCAGTTGCCGGGGAACATGCCGAAGGGGCCAGACCCCCAGAACGCATTGGCTGAGAACGAGCCCAGGGCGGACGCCCCGGCGACGGCGGCAGCAATGAGCAGACGTTGTACTCTAGTCATCACATTCCTCCTAAAAACATACCGATGACGGGCCGGGCGACCGCTGCCCGACCACGCCAGCAAGACTAGTCCCTATGGAAGTGCCCGGTATTGATCCAGATCAACGACACCTAACCTCCGTGGCGACCGGATTGATCCGTTTCAAAGCGGAACGGCGCGGCGAACAGTCCGCGCGGGGTGGTCAGCAGAACCTTTGCCTCCCAGAGCATCCGGGCACGCACGCAGGTGGGCAGCATGCCCGCACCCTGCCAGGACCCTGAGCCAACGGGTGCCAATGATGGTCGGTTATAACCCATGTTCATATCGACGCCGGTAAAGTCGACGGCGACCGCGCTGACCTCGATCCCCTGAATCGTGACCTGCAGGACCAGGGGCTGCATCACCGGGATGCCGCGCGGGTCCACCTCCAGGGTCACGTCGCCTCCGTCGGCAAAACGGGCGGTGCAGGGTCCGGCGCGCACATCACAGCCGGGTTCAGCCTGGGCCAGCACGCGTGGCGCGGGGACAAGCAGGGGTCCGAACCTGACCGCGATCACAGCCACCAGAGCGGCCGTCACGCACGCCGCCGACACCACCCAGCGCAGGCGGTGACGCATGGCGGGGTCGCCCGTTAGCCTCCTTCCGATTGCCAGGACTGGCGCTTGCGATAGATGGTGGACGGACTGACCTCCAGCAGCACCGCGGCGCGCGGGATATTCCCCTCGCAGAACGCGATGGCACGCTCGATCGCCTCCTTTTCGATGACGTGCAGCGGCCTGATCTCCTGCGTGCCGATCTCGATCACTCGCGCTGCTGGGGCGACCGCCACCGGGGATGCGGCGCGGCTGGTGAACCGATTCAGCGGCGGCGGCAGCATTGCCACGGTGACTTGTTCAGCGTCGTACAGCACCACGACGTTGCGCAGCACGTTCTGCAACTGGCGGATGTTGCCCGGCCAGTCGTACTCCAGGAAAACCGCTTCGACCTCCGGAGCGAACTCACGGAACGCTTTGTGCTCCTCCGCGGCGAATTTGCGCAGGAAGTTATTGGCCAACAACAGAATATCATCCACCCGATCGCGCAGGGCGGGCAAGTGGATCGGAATCACATGCAGGCGATAGAACAGATCCTCGCGGAACCGTCCCTCATCGACCTCCTTCTGGGGATCGCGATTCGTGGCGCAGATGAAACGCACGTCCACCTTGACCAGTTGCGTCGCCCCGACCCGCTGAAAGGCCCCGGTCTGCACAAAGCGCAAGAGCTTGGTCTGCAGATCCAGGTCCATCTCTCCGATTTCGTCGAGGAACAGGGTCCCGCCGTCCGCCATTTCGGCAGCCCCCTCCCGATCCCGCGTTGCACCGGTAAAGGCTCCGCGGACGTGGCCGAACATCTCGCTTTCCATCAGATCACGCGGGATGGCGCCGCAGTTCAGCGGGATGAAGGGTTTGTCCCGGCGGTTGCTTTGCCGGTGGATGGCCTCGGCGCAGACCTCCTTGCCGGTCCCGCTCTCTCCGGTGATGAAGACCGTGGCCTTGCTGGGTGCGGCGCTGTCGATAATGCGGTAGACCGCCTGCAGCGCCAGCGATGAACCGATGAATCCGTGATAATGGTCGCGTTGAAAGTCGTCGCGAATTTGCTCGACCAGCGTATTGAGATTCTGCCGATCCACCGCGTTGCGCAACGTGACCTTGACGCGTTTGGCGCTGAATGGCTTCTCGATGAAATCGAAGGCACCGTAGCGCATGGCGTCGATCGCCACATCCACCGTGGCATGACCGGTGATGATCACCACCGAAGTCGGAATTTGCCGGTCGTGGATGTACTTGAGAATATCCATGCCGTCCATGTCCGGAAGTTTCAGGTCCAGCAGCAGGGCCTCAGGCGGGTCCCGCTCGATCTCCGCCATGCCGCTTTTGCCGTCGCCGACATGCTTGACCTGGTAGGGCTCCCCCCGCAGATAGCTGCGATAGACCTCCGCCAAGGCGGGACTGTCCTCGATGATCAGAACTCTGGGCTTACTGGTGGACATGAATATCGCCTTACCCGGCGCAGGCGCCGCGGCCGGGTGTGTCAGGGCCGTCACGGGACGCCGGTGACCCCGGTGCGGGGCACTGCGACCTGTCCTGATGACGGATCAAGGGGTGCAAGGATGATGACGGTCGCGTCGTCCCGCGGGGTCTCCCCGGCGACTGCGAAGAAGGTCTCCATCAACGCGTCGGCCTGTGCCGCGAGCGGGGCCGCCAGGCCGTCACAAGCCGCGGCGAGCAGATCCTGTTCCAGCACCTTGCGGCCGGGCCCGGAAACGGCCCCTTCAAACAGGCCATCGGTGAACAACAGCAGCCGCTCACCCGCCTGCAACTTCAGCGAGAGAGTGTCGTAAACCGACTCCGACTGCAACCCCGGCAGCACGCCCCCGATATCGAGCTGATGGGCACCATCGGCATCCAACAGCAGCGGCGCCGGATGACCGGCACAGGCGATCTCGACCCAGCCGGACGGGGCCAGGTGCACCACCACACAGGTTAGCAGACTGTACTGGTTGAGTTTATCCTCAAAGACGCGCTGCGAGATGGCCCGGCACAGTTGGGCGGGTTCCCAGGCATTCGGCCGGGAGTGCAACAACCCGCCGACGTAGCCCGCATGGGCGTGCGCGAAAAACTTGGCGGCGACCCCGTGGCCCATCACATCGACCAGCACGACGCAGGCATGATCGGCGCTCGCCGTAAAGGAGATGAAGTCCCCGCCCCCGGCCTCGGCCGCCACCGAACGCACCGCCGCCTGCCAGCACCCGAGATCTTGGGGCAGTTTTGGCTTCAGGGCCTCGGTGATCGCCGCATCGATGCGGTGACCCAGCCGCGCGCGCACACTGCGGCTGCGATACAGCGTGCGCTGGATCGCCGCGATCAGTTGGCGCTTGCGGATCGGCTTCAGCAGAAAATCATCGATCCCCAGCAGATCGGCCTGTTCCCGCACCATCTCGTCGCGGGTCTCCGTCATGAAAATGAAGGGAACCAACTCGGTAGCCGGATCGTCGGCCAGACGACGGCGCAGTTCCAAACCATCCATTCCCGGCATATGGATATCGGCAAGCACCAGATCGGGCGGCGCCCGCCGCAATTGCTCCATGGCGACCAAGGGTTGCGAGAACGGCATGACCTGATACGCGTCGGAGAGATAGGCCGCCATCACCCGCAACTGCGCCACGTCATCATCGATCAGCGCGACGCTGACGCTGCTCTCGCCCAGACTCAGACGCCACCGGTTGAAATCGCGCGCCGCTGGCCGAGGCTCGTAGAGCGCATCGGGAAACATGGCGGCAACCAAGGCAAGTCCTCTGCCGTGATCCCGCGCGAGATTACACTCGCCGTCGATATCGGCCGTGCTCAGACGCTCCCGCCAATCGTGCAGCGGAGCGCCGTTATCGATGATCTCCAGGCGCCACTTACCCCGTTCACGCGACAGCCGAACGCGGATCCAGTCCGGCACCGGCCGGCTGTGCTGCACCAGATTCGTCGCCAGCTCGGAGACCGCCACCAGGATTTGGCCCTGTCGCGCCTCTGACAAACCGGTACAACCCAAGCCCATACTGACTTTGCGCCGCAATTCGCGCACACCCGCCTACGTCGGAGGGACTTCGAAGGTCTGTAGATTGCTGCGTATCATGGCGCCAAAAAGGGATAATCGACACACAACCGAGCGCCGGTGGCAGCGACCACACGGCGCAGTTCCGGCAGCAGAGCGGCGAGGCGTTCGCCGTCCCCCGCGCGTCCGGCCTGCTCTATATCGTACACTATTTTGCGCAATTCCATTGCCCCGAAGGTCCCCGCGCTCCCCTTGAGAGCATGAGCCTGGTCGGCAGCTCCTTGCGGATCATTGGCACTGACCCGCGCTTCAAGGAGACTGACCCGGCGCTCACTCTCCCGGAGAAACGTCAAAAGAATCTCGGACAATTGGTCACTCCCCACGTCTTCCTCCAATTGAACCAAGGTCCGCCGATTCACCAGCGGCGGCGTCACGCCCGGGCGAGCTTCCAGGCCCCAGGTTGGATCATCCGCCGCCTCGACCCAATGGCTCACCGCCTCCAGCAAGTCGAGCCGATCGGTCGCGGCGCTCAGAAAGCCGTCGATTCCGGCAGCGAAGCACCGGTCTTTCTCCTGCGCGCCGGACGTCCCCGTCATGGTCAGAATCGGCACGTCCCCGCGCGGGTGCGGCAGGCGCCGAATGCGCCGCGTCACCTCGACGGCATCCAGTTCAGGCATCGCCAAATCCATCAGGATCAGATCGTAGCAGCAAGCGGCGGCAGCCTGCACCGCACTCAGACCGTCCGCAACCTCATCCACGACATAACCGGCCTGCGCCAACACCTGGCCGGCCGGCATCCGGTGGGAACGGCGATCCTCGGCGAGCAGAATCCGATGGCGCGGGTCGACAGTGCTCACAGGTGCGGCTCCGGATAGTCAACGACGATTGGACCTCGGTGCATCACCTCAGGTCTCCAGGTTCAGCAGTTGCGACGCACGGATCCGCCCCCGCAAGCGTTGGGTAAACCCCGGCAGGAAACGATCGAAGTGGTGACTCTCGCGCCGCAGTTCCTCCGCCAGCGAGGCGTTGTGACGGTCGTTCAAGACGGTCCCGATCGGCGTGACCCCCTCCGCTTTGAGGCGATCGAGAGCGGCGCGCACGGCGGAAGCCGGAGTCTTACCGGCGAGCACCACGAGGATTGACCCCGCGCACCCCTTGCAGACCCGCTCTGCCGGGATATTGCCCTTGTTACCGCCGTTCACCGGCGTGGTATCGAAGAGGACAACACCCTCATGGTGTTGACTCGACCAGGCATCGAGATACTTCTTGAAGAGCGTTGCATCGCGCAGCAGCAACGCCTCGTCGCGATTTGCGGAGGCCGGTATCACGAAGAGTTGGTCACCCAGATCGACCTGCGGCAGGGCATCCATACCACGGGCGCCAACCGCAACCGCCGGGATGAAACTCAGACCAAAGCGCTGGTGCAGGGCCGGCCGGTGGAGATTGAGATCGACCACCAGGGTCGGACGCCCCGAGTGGCGGTTGCGCTTAGCCAGGGCGACGACCAGCGTGGTGACACCCTCGCCCGACTCGGCCGCGGTAACGGCCAGCGAACGCAACCCCGACCCGATGGTCCGGGAGTAAACGCGTTCGAGTTCAGCATAGTGTTCAGGTAATTCGACGGCCATCTATTCACTCCCCAAGCCCTCGATCAAACTAAAGAGTGAGAGCACCCGGACCACATCGGTAATCCCTTGGCGGACCTCGAACGCCGTGCTCTGAGTCTTGTCCGGAACATACACTGTATCACCGGCACGCACGACCGGCAGCACGGCGAAATCCGGCTTGCGCATGAACCGTTCCATGTCGAAGACCCGTGCCTGGTCCTTACAGCACGAGAGATTCACGACGGTGATGCGGTCGGTCCAGGCATTCGCCGTCGTCCCTCCGGCATGGGCGAGCAGATCCAGCAAGGTCAGCGAATCATTGAAGGTGTAACGACCCGGCTTGGCCACCGCCCCCAAGACCCTGATCGTCTCTTCCTTGGTCTTTTCCCGCCAGTCCGGTTCACGGTCAGGAAAGAAAATGGTGTCGCCCGTCCTGATCTTGGGCAGCAATGAATCGTCGCCCGTCTCAAAGTAGCGCGCCAGGTTGACCGTCGTGACCTCGACCCGCTTGCCGTTGCGGTGGTTGACCCGAACATTGTAGAGATCGGCATCCGCATTTGGGCCATCGGCCGCGGCGATGAGGTCGAGGAACCCCATGCTATCGTTGAAGGCATAGCGCCCCGGGGCATTGATCTTGCCGAACAGATAGACCGTGTCCGCGGCGGGCAATCGCATCCATTGCGCCTTATTGTCACTCGGATCGTCCGGCATCGTCGGCAGCACAATGGTGGCCCCGGCCGTGATCTCGGGCAACTCGCTGATATTGCCGCCACGCAAGAGAAATCGCTCCAGATCAAAGGTTTCCACCCGGCTCTTGCCCGTCGCGTCGGTCTTCACCACGCGCAGGTGCGCGGTATCCGCCTTCATCGTCGGTCCGCCGACGTGCGAGAGGAGATCCAACAGATTCATCTCATCGGACCACTCGTAGCGGCCCGGCCGCACCACCTCGCCGATGATGCGCACGGCCCGCGTGGGCGACACCTTGATCCAGGATTTCTCGTTCTGATCGGTCTTCTCGGGCACAAAGATCGCGTCCCCCGGCCCCATTTTAGGCGGCCGGGTCTTGCTCAAACCCTCGGTAAAGGCGTGCAGATCGAACCGCTCCACGCTGCCGTCGGCCCGCAGAATCGTGATGTTGCGTGTCTCCGCATAGCGCGTGGGTCCGCCCGCATTGGCCAGGATGTCCATAAAAGTCGCATTGTCGCTGTTCTCGAAGGCCCCGTTGCGTGCCACCTCGCCCATCACATAAACGGTATTGCGGCCGGCCTTGATCTCCTCCTGCTGGCGCGGCACGAAGACGGTCGCCCCAGGCTGGATCGCGAGCAGCAGCGCGGGGTCACCGCGGTCGAGGTAGGCGGTCAGATTGAACTTTTGAGGCTCGCCCTCGGAGATCAGCCGGATCTGGTCGACCGCGGCGAATTGGGTGACACCCTGAGCGCGCATCAGGGCGTCGACGATGGTCATGGCCGGTTTATACGCAAACAGACCCGGACTGCGCACCTCGCCGAAGACTTTGATGCCGACATCCTCTTCCGCCGCATCGCCGCTCGACGCGAGTTTTTCGCTGCCGAGTGCGCCTTCGACATTCCCCACGAAGGGCGAGGCCGGCACGAACAACTCATCCAACGACTCGAGTTTCGGTATCACCGTCGGGTCACCGGTATCGAGATAACGCTTGTAATCGAACTTGATCGTCTCAGCACCGCGCCGAATCTGCATGCGATCGAGTTGGGCGCCGACGCGCAGCCCCCCGGCCGCCTCTAAAGCGCTCTGCACGCCGCCATCGGCATCCAAGGTCACCATTCCCGGCTTCATCACATAGCCCAGCACCTTGACCAGCACCGTCGACGCTTCCCGCGCGACACTCAGCCGCGACAGGTCCCGCAATACTTGCGATAGGGCCAGACGGATGCGACGTTCCGATTCGGCAAGACTATAACCCGCCACCTTGAGGTAACCCACCTCCGGCAGGCGGATGCGCCCTTGCCGATCGACCGGAAACTCGAGGTTGAGGGTGTCTTCCCCCGGCAGATCGATCCGCAGCACATCGCCGACGCGCAACACCGCGTCATCGTCGGCAGCGGCACCGTCGGCAGTCGCCGCGGTGTCCGCGGTGTCCGCGGTGTCCGCGGTGTCCGCCGCGACTGGCTCGACGACGACCGGCTCCACCGCGACCGGCGGCAGATCGTCGCGCGCCCCCGCGGCACTGCCGACGATCAACAGCCCAAGCAAGACCCACCAGACCGGCCAGCAACAGGTCGCACGACGCGCCGCGCGCCGCTCAACCGGGGTGCTTGCCCGTCGCCACATGGCGTTACCCGCCGCCGCGGACCGCGCCACCCGCCATCGCGGGTGTCACGCAGGCGCCGTTTGCTTGAATGTAGTCCAAACGCCGCTGCAATTCTGCGAGGCGCTCGCGCAAGATGATGAGGTCGTTCGCCGCATCCAGGGGCAACCCACCGTACAGTGCCCGGACGATACGCCGCTGGCGCTCACGGGCGGCAACCACGTGCGCGGGCAGACACAACTCGGCCCCTTGCAACACCAGCGCCTCCAGATGACACTCGGTTTGTCGGCGCTGCTGATCCAGTTCCTGCCAAGCCGAATCGCCGCGACCACACCAGCGGTCGAACCAGCTAGCGGATACCGGGCGCGTCGGCGGGCGCAGCTCGGCCATACCGCCGGCGCCGGCTGCCGGCCAAAAGGTGCAGGCCGACAAGGCGCAAGCGACGCCGAGCCAGAGCACGAACGCGGGGATCACGGCAGCCCGCGTCAACCGACGCCCCGCGCGCCGACCGTTCACTGCTGCGGCCGGGCCACCAGCGTCTGGTTCACCGGGATCACACTGGTGATGCGCAACAACGCCAGCAGGTCCATCGGTTGGCCGGTCACGCCCACCAATGCCAGCGCCCGCTTCTGGCCCACCAGGCGCTTGTGCAGGAACACCAGTGCTCCGGCCCCCGAGGAATCCATAAAGGTGACACCACTGAGATCGACGATCACATCGCCAGCCTCGTCATTCACCAGCCGTTCGAATTCAGCGCGGGTCACGGGAGCACTCAAGAAGTCGAATTCGCCCTCCAGCACGATCACCGCCGCATCTCTTTCTTGCTTGAATACGTTGACTTTCACGTCACTGCTCCAGATCGAATCGAGGCCTCGTCGGCGACGCGGGCGCGCCACCGGCCGCCAGGGCCGCCGCGGACGGGCGCCGCGATAGACAGCGGCCTAACCACCCGACGGCGGATATTCATGTTTTCGGGGTCTCCGGGGCCGCCCCACCCGAGAGCCCCAGCTTGGCCCGATGCCAGCGCCCCCGCTCCAGGCCCAGGAGGTAACGGGCCGAACCAATCAGACCGACCAGGTGGCCCTGCACCAGATAATGGAGCGCCTGGAGCGGCCACGGAACTCGCTCCGGACCGACTCTTTGTACCACGAAGGCCGTCGTATAGACGATGACTTGGACCACGAAGAGCACCAGAAAAAACCAGGAACTGCGCGCCAACAGGGCGCTTCCGATGAGGATCAGCAACAACAGGAAGGGCATCACGGCGCGCAGCGCCTTGCCGGACGCGAAGACGAAGGCCACCCCGCGCAACGACGGCCGTAACAGGGACGTCAAGCGGATCAACTGCTGCATATTGCCCGCCGCGATGCGTCGGCGACGCCGCCGATCCAGGTCGAGTGAGCCGTCCTCGAGCTCCAGAGCCAGGATGCGCGGTTCGTAGCACGCCCGGTACCCTTGAGCCACGATGCGCATGGGCAGGATGAAATCGTCGTTGATGACATCCAACTCGAGCTGCTCGAACAAGGTTCGACGAATCATATAAAAGGCCCCATGCACCCCCATGGTGGCACCCAATGCGCCCTCGCGTTTCTTGATTTCGCTCTGATATTCCCAGTAAAGGGCCTCGCCGCTGGTGTGCCGTCCGTGGGATTGGTAGGAACCGAACAGCCGATAAGAACCGCTGACGACGCCGACTCGGGGATCCGCGAAGCGGGCCACGGCGACCAGCAGGGCATCCACTGAGATCAGCGCGGAGACGTCGCTCAAGGCCAGCAGGTCGCAGTCGATCTCGGGAATGACCGCATTGAGCATCGCCACCTTGCCGCGATTCTGCGCGAACTCCATGATCTGCAAAGGTAACTCCCGACACTCAGGCTCCCGACCGGCCTGCGCCGCGCGCTGCGCCGTCGCGTCCGTGCACCCATCACAGGCCAGGATCACACGCAACCGATCGCTCGGGTAATCAAGCATCGCCAGATTGCGAATCTTATCCGCGACATGGTCCGCCTCGTTATAGGCCGGGATGACAATCGCCACCACCGGACGCACGGCATCCGCGGACGCCGCCCGGTACGCGCGCTGCGGCGTCTCCTCCGCGGCGGGCTCGGCGGGCTCGCCCGCCAGCCATTTCAGCAACAACGGATAGCCCACATGGTGATAAATGACCAGGAATCCGGCCATCGTGATCAGAACGCCGAGCAGGGTGTTGGTCATTGCAAATGAGTCGTCTTTGTAGGCGGGCGATTCTGTACCGGTCGGCGAGCCCAAGCAAGGCGCCGCGGCACTCCCGTTGGCCTGGCACGATCACTCATCGATCACTCATAGAGTGCGGTGTAGGCATCGACCATCGCGCGGGCATTCCCGTGCCCCAACACGAATGGGCGGGGGTCCGGACCGCCCGCGCGTCCAAGTTGCCCGGCGATCGCCGCGGCGAGAGCCGCCGCGTCCCCCGGCGGCACCAGACGCCCGCTGGCCGGACACAGGGTCTCACCGGCCCCGCCGACCGCGGTCACCACGACCGGACACCCGCACGACTGGGCCTCCAGGGGGGACAAGGGCATCCCCTCCGCCAGGGACGGCAAACAAAACAGATCCAAGGACCGATAGAACCCGGTCATCCCCTCGATCGAACCCAGGAAATGAACCCGTGCGGCGAGACCCAATGCCGCGCTTTGCGCACGCAAGGCGCCCTCTTCCTCCCCGCCGCCGGCCAGGGCCAGGTGAACCCCTTCATCGAGTTTGGCCAGTGCGTCGAGCAGAACACGATGACCCTTGACCGGGTGCAGCCGCGCGGCGCAGCCGACCAAGGGGGCGGTCAGCGGCAGCGCCGCCCCGCAGCCGAGCGCCGCCCGAGCGGCGACCCGATCGCCGGGAGTGAAAAAATCGGTATCGATCCCGTTGCGGATGACCTGCACCGGCCATCCGGGCAACTGACCACGCACCGCCGCGGCCACCGCGTCCGAGTCCGCGACGAGCCGAGGGCGCACCAGCGCCAGGATCAGCCGCTGCAGCCAACGCCGCCGCGGGTCCTGCAAGTGCCAGGCATCGTGCTCGGTGTGGATGATGCGCGGCACGCCGGCCAGCCGACCGGCAATGCCGCCGTAAATCAGCGGACCAACATGGTGCGTATGAACGGCCCGGGGCCGCGACCACCGCAACCGCCGCCGCAGCGCCGCGATGATGCCGATCCGCCAGCCGGGACCCTTATCGAGGAACTCCAGTTCAGCTTCGGTCTGCGTCAGCCGCGGCCACGCGGCCAACGCGGCCGCGCGCGTGCCTTCAAGACTCAGGATGTCGGTGACCTGCCCGGCGGGCGCCAACCGCGCGAGTTCCAGCACCAGCGTCTCGATCCCGCCGGGCCGCAGATGCTGAACCACCTGACAGACGCGGGTCATGCGCTGGCCCTGCGCTTGAGCACCGCCACGGGCTTCAAGACCGGCAGACTCGGCATCTCCGCCGCCTCCGTCTCCTGCAAGGGTGGAATACGGCTGAGCATCGGCACATCGGCGTCGGGCAATACCGACTTCGTGAGCGCTTCCAGGGTCCGCCGACTGCGGATACTGGAGTCCATGAGTTCGAGTACGGTGGCCAGACTGGCGCCCATTGCCATGCCGGCAAAGACGCCGCCGATCACGAAGATGGTCAGCGACAAATTGACCGCTGATTGGGGTGTGAAGGGTGCGTCAATGATCTTGATCCGTTCGGACTGCTCGAAACGCCCCAGTGAGCTCGTCACCCGCGCCCGCTCCCGGCGCGCCAGCAGGTCCTCGTAAAGATCGCGCTGCACCTTGATATCCCGCTCCATCTCTTTCAATTGCTGGGCAAGCGAGCCCACGTCCTTGGCGTTGATCTCCCCCTCCTTGAGGGAACCGCGTAATTGTTCGATCTCGCGCTGCAGCGTTTCAACATCGGTCTTGGCAGTCGAATAGCGCTCCAACTGGGACACTAGGAGGCTGTTGGTGGAACGGTGATCTTCCGCAAACGATGGCCCCGAGGGCGTGTTCAACATGCGCTCGATATCCGCCAGTTGATCGTTCTCGGCCATCAGGCGTCCACGTTCCGCCTCCAGCCGCTCCAACTGGCGCGTCACCCCCTGCACCTTCGAGTGTTTGGACGTGTAGCGGGCGCTGAGTAACGCCAGTTCACCGCGCAGTTCGACGATCTGCTGTTCCAGGTGACCCACCACCGGATTATTGCGGGCCAACTGGCGGCCGATACTCGCCAGTGTCTCCTGCGCCCCGGCCAACTGCAATTCCTTCTTGGCGATCTCAGTCCGCATCTGGGCCATCCGGGCCATGTTCTGGCTGAAAAATTCCGGCAGCCCATCCGTATTGGCATCCTTGAATGCGGCAAGCTCGCGCTCTTTGATATCCAGTGCGGCTTTCTGCAACTCCAACTGACCGCTCAAAAACTGCACCGAGGACTCCAGGGCGGAGCGCTCCGGCGCCAGGATTTGATCGACGAACTGGTCGCTGATCCCTTGCAGAATCCCCTTCATATTCGCCGCGGAGCGCGCGCTATAGTTGATCCGCAGCATGTCCTTGCCGATGAATGTCACGCCCAGACCACCGCGTAACTGGCCGATCATCCCCTCGCGCTGCCGGTCATATTCAGGCCCGGGCGGAACCAGCTTGAGGTCATCGACGACTTTCCCGATCACCGAGCGGCTCCTGAGCTGTTCGGTCAGACCGGCCTTGCGGTCCGGCAGGGAGACCTTCACGGCCAAGTCCTCCATGATCGGATTCTGCAATGCCGTCTCGACAATCAGCAGCGAGGTATGACTCTCAAACGTCGGAGGGGTCATGGCGCCGACAAATCCGCCCAGAATCGGCATCAACAACATCGGCACGGCAACGACATAGCGCTGCCGCCAGCCGGCCGCCAGAATATCGTAGAGTTTGTGCGAAAGATCGGCTGCCACGTGGTGCCTTCGCCGACGGTTACTCGTTGCTCGATGCCGTGTCCGGTCGCCCCGGCGACGCCGCGGCCCAACCGGTCACCAGGATTCAGGAACCACCGTGACGCGCCTGCGACAGCGCCGGTCACCATGACACCAATCATAGTATCGGACCACTTCAATGGCATTTCCGTTCGCCTCATCAGGAAACCGGAGATTGATGCCTCAGCCGAGCGCATCGATCAGCGCCCCGGCTTCGGCCGCCCGCGCCTGCCAGGACTCCCCCGCCACCCGGTGGCGGCGCGGTGCGGCGCGCCCCGCGGGCTCGAGCCGCGCCGCCGCCAGGGCCGCGGCGAAGTCGGCGGGCCCGGTGGCGACACTGACCAGATCGCGATAGCCGTCCAGCCAGGGAAAGTCCGTGCTCACCACGGGCTGGCCGGCCGCCAAATACTCCCTCAGCTTCAGCGGATTGGCAGCACGCATGGTGGCGCCGTCACGAAACGGCAGGAGCGAGACATCCCAATGCTGAGCATAGGACGGCAGCCGCGCATAAGGCCGCGGCCCGGCCAGGGTCACATTGCCGAGGGCCGCCAGGGCAGCGACATGGGTTTTCACCGACCCGATCAGAAAAAAGTGCCAATCGGGCAAGCGCCGCGCTGACTCGGCGAGCAGATCCGTGTCCACCCAATCTTCGATCATACCGAAAAAGCCGGCGACCGGACCCGAATCCGGCAGATCGGGCGCCCGGGCCGCCGGGGCACTGAACAGATCGAAGTCGACTCCTTGCAGCAACAGCCGTGTCTTCGCCGCCGGAAATCGCGCAAGCAGCGGCTGACTGACCACGAACACCAGGTCGGCAAGCCCGACCAGTTCTTGCTCCATGCGCAGCACCGGGGCATGATCGACCCCGGCCAGGGCGCCGAAATCATCCCCGCAAAAATAGACCACCGCATGCTCGCCGAGCGTGCCGACCACCTCCACCGCCGTCGGCAGGGACGTCCACAGCACCGGCGCGCGCAGCCCATGAGCCGCGGCGGCACGCGCCACCTGGCGCCCGAGCACCCGGCGATTGACCGCCCGCGCCAGCGGATTGCCGGGCCACGGCAGGGCGCGCGGCGCCAGGACCGGGAAGGGCGGCGGCGCGGCGCTCGGTCCCGGCCGCCCGGCACCGGTCAGCATCGCGCGGACCTTCTGCCCCAGACGGCCGAGGTCACCAGCGGTCAAGCGCGGTCGCCGCATTCCGATCGAGTTGACCCAGAGCACCCGGCGATCCCGGGCGAGATGCCGCACCAGGTGCTGGGTACTGCTCGGCAACCCGCCCCAGTCCTCGCCGAATACGATGAGATCACGCGCCATGCTGTTCAACACCTGATACGGGGCCACTGAGGAACCGGTGAGCGGCCTCGCCCTGCGCCGCGGCGAGCGGCCGGATCACCCGCGCCGGCACCCCGCCGGCCAGCACCATCGGCGGCAGGTCTTTCGTGACCACGCTACCCGCCGCCACCACAGTCCCATGGCCGATGCGCACCCCCGCGGTGACCGTGACCCCGCTGGCCAGCCAGACATCATCCTCCAAGATGATGTCCCCGACCTGATCTTCCGTCTCCGCCAAACCTTGAGCGCGCGCGGCCGGGTCCAGTGGATGGCCGGGATAGCCGACCAGGAGGCAACGCCCGGCCAGGCGCACATTGTCGCCCAGCACCACGCGGGTGCCGACGGCAATGGTATTTTGCCAGCCGATATCCACGTTCGATCCCACTTCCAGGCTGGGCGTCACCCGACCGCTGGTCCGCCCGGACAGTGTGGTGATTCCGGAGACACGGCAGTCCGCGCCGAGCCTGATCCGCAGGGCACCGCTCAGCAGCGGCAGACCGCTGTAGAGATACAGACGCGGCGCCGGCCCCTCGAGTTGACTTTTGAATAACGGGGTGTAGTAACAGACCCGCAACAGGGTGGCGATGGTCGCGGCGACCCCGCGATGCAGTTGATAGAGGGCGCGGTGCACCCCTGGGATGACCGGGACCTCGATGGTCCGCACGGACTTCGCACCCGCGTACAGCAGGCGCGAGACCGCATGGTCCCTGCGCTTGACCCAATGTCTGAACGAGCCGACAGCCATCAGTGTGCGTCACCACTTCAGGGAATTACCCGAAGCATTGTCAGTGATCGTCTGCTGATTCGCAACCTGAGCATGCCAGCGGAGTGCGATCAGAACTGATGTGGTGATCGAGGTGGATGCGCTGCGCTTATCCACCTGAATCAGATATCCTTGATGACGCGTGTCTTGATCGATTAACCCACCCCGGATGAGCCGCCCCATGCGCATCCTTTACGTGCTGTTCAACGCTCCACCCCTGCACTCGGGCCGCGCGCGCCAGGCCTTGATGCTCGCCGAGGAACTCAACCGCCGCCCCGGGGTTCAGGTCCAGGCCATCTCGCTCGACCAGGGCCAGGTGATCGCCCCACCCTATCCGCCGCCGCTGCGCCGCCGCCTGGACGTCTGGCAGGCCAGGCGGGTGTGGCGTGTCATCCTCGCCTTTTGTATCCGCGAGCGCATCCAGGTCGTGCACTTTCATGGTCACAACTACGCCACGCATCTGACCCCGGTGCTGCGCCTGCTCGGCATCCGCTGTTTCCAGCACATGACCCAGAAAGGCTTCGATGACCCCGCCACCCTGCTCGACGGGCGCGGCAGCCGCCTCCAGCGGTACGCGCTGAGCCGACTGTCCGCCTGGATCGTCCAGAACCCGGACGATGTCGTCGCGCACACCCGCCCGCCCGTGATCAACATCCCCAATGCCGTCGCCCCGCCACGGCCCCGCCTGGAGACACCAGACAAGCGCACCCTCATCCTGTCCGGCGTGGTCTGCCCGCGCAAGGGACAATTGGAGGTGCTGCGGCTCTTCGCCGCCCTGCCCGCGGCGGTCCGCGCCGGGCTGCGGCTGCGCCTGGCGGGCTCCTACACCGACGACTTCTGGGAGTTCGACGCCGATTATGTGGCGCAATGCCGGTCACTCGCGGCGACCCTCCCCGAGGCCGCCCTGCTTGGGCACCTGTCACAGCAGGCACTCACGGACGAACTGCGGCAAGCCCATTATTTCTTCGCCATCTCCGCGGTCGAAGGTCTCAGCAACGCCTATTTGGAATGCCTCAACCAAGGACTCCTGCCGATCACCTACGCCGATCGCCACGACCCTCTGTTCAACACCCTGGCCATCACCGACGCCCTGATCCGCATCCCCGCCGGCAACGCCGCCAGCGGTGCCGCAGCCCTCGCCGCCGCACTTGCCGATGCGCCCTGGTCCGAGGCGCTCGCCAGGGACATTCAGGCGCGGGTGGCAGCCGGTTTCGGGCTCACCCGGATCGCCGATCGGCTGCTGGCGCTGTACCGAAACCCGGTCGCGCCCGGTTCCAGGTCATCGATTCAGTAACGCGTCGTTGTCGTTGTCGTAATCGAGGTGGCTCGATATAGATTCCGGACTGCTGAGTCTGGCGCGCTCTCCGAGCGACCCAAGCGTACACCACACGCCAGGACTCAACCAAGCTGACCGATCGTTTTGCGCCGATGAGCAACCTTCAAGACCTGCCAGACGACGCGAAATGCCACAACAAGCTCCGTCAGTTGCGTTGGCCTAAGGGTGTTCGTTGCCCCCACTGCGCGGCGTCGCTGATCACGAAGCAGGGAATTGGAGCCCCATCGCACGGCACACACTCTCCGCGCCAGGCGGACCCGTGACTCCCCGATCTCGCGTCCACGCTGCACGGGCGGCCAGAAGGCCCGGTTCGTCGGCAGCGGCGTGCTGGAGACTACCCGTTGTTGATGCTTAGCCCGCAAGCTACTATAAATTGTGCCCTGCGGTCCCTTGCGGTCTCGACTTCCTCTGCTAAACTCCGGCCACAAGGAGAGGGGGATATTGGTGCCTTCGTATTTCGTATGCGCGTCCGGCCGCGTCGCCGCGCCGAATGACGGGCACTTGGTCCCGCTGGCCCGCGGGCACTGTCGGCGGGGCGGCCGTTGCACCCATTGGCGAGAGTGCTACTCGGCTCATCTGCACTGTAGAGTAGGAAGATCAACGCGCACCGGATTGGAGCGCACCGGGCGATTTTCATCTGGAGCGGCTTTCCGACGCTCCGAAGCGGCCAAGGCAACCGGGGAGCAGGGACCGATGCGCGGGATGATCGAACCCGATAACCAAGTGGTTAAACGCGAGTTGTCGACGCTGTTGATGGCGTTCGACTCTTTTGCCGACCTCGATACCTTCTCCATCACGGTCCGTCAGCTCCAAAAAGACATCCGACGGCGCATTAAGCCGGCCCCCACCCTCGCGCTGGCGACACTCGGTCTGGTGGACTCCGTGTGGGCGGTCAAGAACGGAATCCAGGATTTAACCCGCCTGCTTGAGCATTTGGAGCCTAACACCCACGCGCTCGACGCCTACAAGGCATTTTTGCCAAAGCTTTATAAAAACAGACAACTGCGACCCGCATCTAGGGAACGCACCAATAGCAGGCTCACGATCGATTTCGAGGAAGAACGCAGAACGATTGCGGTCATCTTGACCGGGCAGGATTGGGCCACCCGAGTCGTGACACTTCAGGGACCACGCGGCTTTGGCAAGTCACACCTGATCCGGCAGTATCGAGTGCTCGCCAAAGACCTGGGCATTCGACGCGTTCACATCCTGCTAAAAACCGGAGATTCACCGCACGACTGTCTGGATCGCATGGTGCGTGCCTTCGGGGCCAACGGCGGTTTCCCGTCCTTCCAGTTCGCGCAGGCCCGTGGGGTCGGCACGCAAGCGACCGCGGAGGACAAAGGCGAGTGGTACCGAACCCTCACCGAGGCCTTCTACCGCGACCTCCCGCGCAATGGCTCGCGGGTTCAGTTCATGGTCCTGCTTGATGGCATCGAGCGCGGAGGCGTTCCGCTAAGGATCTGGTTGGAAAAAATATTTCTTCCGCCGCTGCGCGATCGATACCCGTTGTTGCCGGTGCTGGCGGCGAGACCCGAATGCAATCTGGCAAGCGCGGCGCCGCCTGGACTGTGCTGCCGACACGTCGATTTGACCGGGTTGACATTCCAACATGCGGTCGAACATATCCGGTCATACGCGCTGCCGTTCAGCGAGGAGCAGCTGGAATGTTATTGCCGTAGCCGATTCGGCACCGTCGATATCCCCATGCCGCCTGCGGTGTTGGCCCAATTCTTCAACGGAGCCCAACGATGACCCAGCTTGCGCAAACCATCGCTACCTCGGCCACGGCGGCGGCCACCGCGGCAGCCATCGACGGCCTGTTGGACTCGCTTCAGGGCGCCTCCGACGCGGAGCAGGACTGGCGGCTGCTCCAATTTCAGTTGCGCAATCGCGACAAGCGGCTGTCCGATGAATCGCTCGCCGAGCTGATCTTCGCGGCCGCGGTGCCGCATTGGTTCGACGCAGAGATCCTGTCGGCCTTGCTGGACATCGACATGGAGCCGGCGCGCCGCCGCGATGGACTGCTCCGCGACCTCACCGTGGTTGAGCCGGCGGTGGCGATGCCCACCGCGTCCAGCCTGCACGACGCCACCCGCGAGCTGGTCCTGCGCCGGTTGGCGCAGCAAGCCCCGGAGCATCTGAGCCGACTGGCCGAGCGCGCCCACCGACATTTCAAGGCCCGCCGCGACGAGGACCGCGCCCTGCGCCCCCGTATGGCAAAGGCACCCGTCACGCTGCGGACCAAATTTCAGGCCCGCGGCCGCGCCTTGGAGATCGAAACGCTCTATCACGCATTGCTCCTGGACCCCGGCCGCGGTTGGCCGGAGTTCGAGGCGATCGCACGCCGCTATCTGCGCGACCTCGATTTCGGCGGGCTCAATGCCCAGATCGGAGTCGGCGAGGAGATTCAGACCCTCTTTGGCCTCGACGCCATCGGCGAATCGGCGCTCGCCGCCACCCGCGCGCTGGCGGACTTGGGCGACACCGCAAGGCGCTGGGGCGAGCGCAGCACCGGGATCGGGCTGGCACAAGAGGTCGAGTCGTTCCGTGAAGCGGCTTCGTCGCTGACCGACCCGGTTGCCGTCAATCCACTGCGGGTGGTCGAGTCACTCCCGGAACCCTTGGCGCAGGCCGCGGAGCGCGCCCAGCAGGCGATCCTGGACGGGCGCCCGCGGGACGGCATCGCCGCGCTCGACGAGGCGCTTGGCCTGGCGGACACCGACACACTGAACCCCAGCCCGGCCGCGCGGGCTGGTCTGCTGATGCTGCGCGGCAATGCCTGTCTGGCCGCGCGGGACTATCCGAAGGCGGAACGCGATTTCAGCACTGTCTTGAAAATACAGGATCGCCGGGTCGAGCCCTGGATCAAGCGCAGTGAGGCGCGGCGGCTGCGCGGGGCCTACCGCGAGGCGCTCGACGACGCCAGCCGGGCGGTCCGATTGAGCGGGGACAATGCCCTGGCACTGACTGCACGGGGTGAGGCCTACCTCCGAATGGGACACCTGCAAGCCGCCGCGCACGATTTGGAGCGAGCGATCGAACTGGCCCGCGGCGGTCAGGTCAAGGCGCGCGCCCTGGGCGCAAGGGCCGAGGTCCAGCGCCGGCAGGGTCATTTCACCGCGGCCCTGACGACCTACGACGAGGCCGCCGCGCTACGCGGCGAGGCCGCCTGGCTGCTGGCGGGCAAGGGCGAGACCTACCGTCAACGGGCCTACGCCAAGTGTCAGCAGCACGCGCGCGGCGACGGCGGCGAGTCCGAGCCGCTCGACGGCTGCGTGGCGGACTACTGGTCGGGGATCGAGGCGCTGACCAAGGCCATCGACCTGGACCCCGAGGACGCCTGGACCCGCGCGAGCCGCGGCGAGAGTTATCGGCTGATCGCCGAGACCCTCGAGAAATACCGTGCGGACGCGGAAGATGAGTCTGCCGTTGCGCGGTACCGCGACCTGGCGATGACCGACCTCGATGCGGCCATCCGTCTGCGCCCCGATTACGCCTGGGCCCGGCTCTGTCGCGGTGCCTTGCTGAAAAAGCTCGGGCAACTGGCGGCCGCGCGCGCCGACTTCGACACGATCTGCGCCCAGGAACCGGACAATGCCCGATGGCTCGCCGGACGCGGGGATGTCCATCGCCTGGCCGGCGACTACGAGCGCGCCTTGCCCGATTTCGATAAGGCCGCACTGCTCGACGGCAGCAACGGATGGGTCCTCGCCCGTCGGGGGTATGTGCATCGCTTTCTCGGCAATTACCGGCAGGCGATCGAGGACTTCGAGCGCGCGCGCGCGGTCGATCGCGCCCTCGCGGTCGAGCGCCGGCCCTGGGTCGAGTTGTTCCTCCCGGAGACCGTGCTCCAGTGGACCCGGTTCGCGCCCGAGCTGGCCGCGGAACAGCGGATCGACCTACTCCGGCAGGCCAGGACCGGTCTTGATGAGCTCGCCGAACGCCTGGCCGAACCGGCTGCCGCGCACTTCGACCGAGCCCAGGTTCGGTGTCTGCAAGGCCGCCTGAGCGAGGGACTGGGGTTCCTGGATGCGGGCCGCGAGCGCTTGCGCCGGCCCGTGACCGACCGGCCGGCGGACCTCGACCCCGCTTCCGCGTCCCTGCGCCTGGAGTATCAACGGCTATTCTTCCTCGGCCGGGTCGAACTGGCGCTGGGTCTGTCCGACGACGCCCAGCGGCATTTTGCCAGGGCGCGTTCCCGCTGGGACGACGCGAGCGCGGGCGATCGGCACAGCGCACTGTCCCACGGCCTTTGGGACGCCCTGCTCCAGTATGCGCAGGGCCAGCCCGCTAGTGCCCTGGACCTGCTCCGTACTCAGGCCGCAGCGGCACGGGGACCTGGAGACCGGACCCTGCTCCGGGAGACCCTCGCCGAGGCACGGATGTTGGAGTCGGTTGCCGATCGGGACCCCGGCCGGCTGGCAGCCCTCCAGGAGATGATCTCCGGCCTCGCTGCCCCGAACTGACTCCGCCTTCCCCCGCCGTCCTCACCAATCGCTCAGATTGAACAGCCGTTGCGGGAAACCGCGGGTTTCTGCTGTATCCATCCCCCTGTTTGTGGCATCATTAGGCTGCCTGCGGCGATCCTGTTTCGGCCGCAAACAATGCAACCAAGGAAAAACGCCGTGAGCAAACCGACGAGTGAGAAAAAGTACCGGCTGACGAAATTCGGACAGGTTCGGGACGGGGCAGGCATCACGCTGGAGCAGCTTGCAGAGGCGACCGGTATCAAGGCCGCCCGGATTGCCAGGGCGGAGCGCGGGACCGAACCGCTTGAACGTGACGAGGTCGTCGAGCTGGTGCGGGTCCTGAGCGGCGAGCGACATGCCCTTGACCCGGCCGATGTCGTGAAACCCTGGAAACCGCGAGCGGAGAAGGTCCGGTTGCCGGGGTTTGCAGCGCTGCTGGCGGCCAGCGGCTTGGCCCGGTTCGAGGTCGCCGAGCGGGCCAAGGTCGGGACCTGGGTTACGCACGGTCTCGCCAAGGATGAGCCGCAGACCCGGCGCAACACACAAGCGGTCCTGGATGCCCTGATCCAGGCCGGCGTCACGGTGGACGATCCCGCGCAGGCCCTGGTTCCCCAACGCTATCTGCCCAATTGCCGCACCTTGCGCGAGTGGGTGCACTGGAGTCTCAACCGTTTGGCCAAAGAGGCCAATGTGGAGCGGGACCTGTTGAAGGAATTGGAGGCCGGCCGCAGCGCACCGGCCGATCAGTCCCAGCGGATCTTCGACGCCCTCTACGCCGCCCACGCGGACCTGGGGCGCTACCTGAGCGCCGGCGAGATCGGCCTGAGTCCTGAAGACGACCCCTTCCCGCCCAGCCCCAACCCGCCGGTACGTCTCGCGACCTGATCGTTCGCCACTCTCGGAAAAGGTTCAAGATGTCCAAACAACGCTACCGGCCCCTCAAGGTTTTTCTGCCCCGCTGCCGCGCCCTGCGCGAGGCCGCGGCCCTGCAAATCGGGGCACTCGCCGCCGCAGCCGGCGTCGACCGTGGACTGATCACCTCGCTGGAGGGCGGCAGTGCCCATACGGTCGCCAAGGTGCGGGCCGTGTTCAATACACTGAACCAGATACAACCAACCCCCCTGGATCCGGAGGTCGAACTGGTCCCACTGCGCTTCATGCCCAATTGCCGCACGCTGCGCGAGCGCTGCAAGCTCACGATCGCCGCGCTGGCGGGGCAGGCCGGAGTGGACCGCGGCGTGGTCGATGCCTTCGAGAAGCACCACGGCGGCACCCTGGCCGACGCCCAGGCCCTGCTCGCCGTCCTGGCAAACTGTCTCGCGGCCCGTCACGAGCCCCCGCCCGATCCCGCGGTCGAGATCGACATCGCGCCGCCTTGACCCGCGCGGTTCACCCTAGATCAAGCAAATCTCACACAAAGACACCAAGATCACAAAGATACTCAGCGCGATAGGTCGGTCTAGCGTCTAGCAGGTCACCCGCGTGGTGATCAGACTAAGGTTTTGATTTGTTTTTCTTCGTGTTCTTTGTGCCTTTGTGTGAGCATCGGCGCTGCCGCGACTAGCCAAGCAGATCGAGCATCCGCAAGGCGCCGTCCAGGCAATGCGTCCCCTGCTCGTGGGTACCGAGCACGTCCTTGAGCGCCTGAATGCCCCCCTTCGCGTTGTAACAGGTCCGCACGATCGCGGTGACATCCAGCACTGACGTATTGCCGAGCCGCAGGCGGCGCCGGATGTCCGCGGGCAACTGTCCGGCCAGCATCGTCCGCAGCCCTGGATCGTCCAGGTGATCGCACTGCAACAGTGCCTCCACGGTGCGGCTCCGGAGGTCGAGGGGGAGCGAGTCCCAGGGGGTAAACGGATCGTTGGGCGTAGGTGACAACGCCGGTGTCGACTTTGGCGGCTGCGGCTTAAGCCCCCCAAGCACCGCAAAGGCAAAGGCCGCGGCATTCTGCGCCGCAACATAGCGCCAGCCCGCCGCATCCGCCGTCTCCTTGCCGTCGATCAGGTCGGAGATCCCCCGCACCACCAGCCCCTCGATACCGCCCTGACGCATTACCTCCAGGGCGCCCCAACCCTCCATCTCCACCGCCGCCGCGTCGCCGTACTGAGTCCGGATGAACTGGAAGAGCGCGCTCTGCGTGTCAGCCAGCACCTTCGAGCCGGCGGCAATGGGCTTGAACAGGACCTGCGCTACCGCGCCGCCTGGGCCCGGTCGCGCCGCCTGCGCCAGCCAGGTACCAGCGCGGGCGACGGCCTTGGCGCGCTCCAAAGCGCGATGGCTCGGCTGATTGACCTCGGGCCGCGGCTTGAAGCCGCCCTCGTCCTTGCCATACTCGTACTGGTAGACCTTATTCGGCACCACCAAGTCGCCCAGGGCTACGCCCTTGATGCCCCCGGCGATGCCGACGAAGAGCACGACCTCCGGGTCGGCCAACTCGATGCCCCGCTCCGCGATGACCGCGGCCCGCTCGTTGCCCATCCCGGTCTCGCCGAGCAGCACCTGCCAGGCGTTCTCCCCCGCATCGAAGTATCCCCGCTCGAACAGGGTGCCGGTCCGTCCATGCTCGACCTCCTCGCAATCACGCAGCCAGGCCCTGACGGCCGCCAATTCCTCCGGCAGCGCGGTCAGGATCAGGGCCAGGCCCCGGACCGCCGGCCACGCGCGCGCTTTCGGCGGGGCCGCGGGTGGGGTTGCCCCTGGCCCGGGCGGGGTGGTCACTCCCGGCGGGACGACCGGGGCGGCGTCGGCGGCAAGCTCACGGATTCGGGCCGCCAGGGCGCGATAGGCCGCTTGGCGCTTGGGCACCGACAGCGTCGAGAGCGGCTGGTCCGGGCGGCCGAAGCCCTGGATGCCGGTCAGCCGGATACGCTGCGCCGTCCCGTTCGGGGCATTGAAGGTGATGGCATCCTGCCCGACCGTGGACGGCTTGAGAAACACCGGCAACACCGTCAAGTCGCCGGCCTGCTGCCGGGCGAGCAGGCGCGGCAACTCCTCCTCGACGATGAAGCTGGATGCCATGAATCCCTGGGAGATGAACAAGACCGCGATCCCCGCCCGGTCCAGGGCCTGGTCGATTGCCTGCCGCCAGTCCTCCCCGGCACGGATACGCTGGTCCATCCAGACCTCGGCGATGCCCTCGCGCTCCAGCGGCGCCAGGAAATCGCGGATGTGCTTGTCCCATTCGATGCTGTCTTTGTGGCTGTAGCTGATGAAGACAGTCGTCGCGGCGTCAGGCATCACAAGTCTCCCTGTGGGTTGTACGTATGATCGTTGGTGGGTCGTTCGTGCGACCGTTGGGCTCCGCTGAAGAGTTGGATCACCAGTCTGGGCGGCATTGGAATGTCCACGGCACCAACCGCTGCGACGAAGAGCCGTTCAAGCTGGTCCCGCGCGATTGGCAGAGCATGTGCCTGAATGTGATCGAGTGCGTCCTGGAAGGTTAGACCGTTGAGATCGAAGTGTCCGCAAGGTAAGTACGGTGGAATCAACTGTGCAATTTGGCACTCCGGTCGGCCGGCCAAGACCGGCAGCAGCGGATAACGATCCCGCAACGGTGGGAAAAAGCATGTACTCAGCCAGACCGATAGCAGATCGTCGGCTTGCTCCAGCGCGTCAATCAAGACCAGCAACTGGATCGACGGGACGTTGCGTGGCAGATCGTTGAAAAACGCTCGGGTCAGGGTTGCGTACCATTCGAACGTTTCTTTGGAACTCGCCTGTACCCCCGTACCGCTTACCTGGATCCCGCGGAACCGCTGAAACCCGCCCCTCCCGAAGGCGTCCACTATGCGTTGGAGTACCGCATGCGGGGAGGTTGCCGTCTTCATTGAGATGTGGATGTGACGCACGCCCAGGTTCATGGCGAGCTCGCCGTACTCGCGCAGGAGATGAGTCTTCCCATAGCCGCTACGCCCTTGAACGGTCACGATCCGGGTTGCTGCATCCTTGCCGGTCAATATCGCCGCGACCGTCGTACGCTCCTCATCGAAATCAATCGTTGGCGTGCCATGCCCATGCTTGCCGCCGCGCCCGCGGATTGACTGTTCTTGCGGTCCTACCTTTGTTGAAGTGGTGCGCCCCAGGTCTTGACTTTGCCTGCCGATCCGAGCGAGAAAACCCTGGTACTTATCGAGGGCGCGGCTACCCGGCTCCAGGTACTCGAGCAGTCGGGTGAGATCATCGACACCGTCCTTGACCGCACAAACAGCGTCCACAAGACTGAGCGTCGCCAGCACGATGGTGGGGGCCGCCTGAATGCGGTGTCGGATGTCTTTTTGGAGCTGAACTACCACCAAGGAGTAGATGTCGAGGCTGGCAAACGAGTCGAACGCCATCAAGAGCTTCGGCAACTTGCGTCTGACCGCTGGGTCTTCAAATCCCAGCGGACCTTTATAGGGCTCGTTGGGCCTTGCTCTGTTGGTGTGCAAGCTGTCGGCAAGGATCTTGAAACGACCGCCCAGGCGTCTCAACCGATCTATGGAGACCGTCGCAAAGTGTCGCAGCTCGTCGGTTAGCGTCTCGGAACTCAAAGCGGTGGACAACACGGCATGGAAGGGCAGTTGGCCTGACCCGGGCGACCGCAGTAGGGCGTTGCCCACCGCCTCCATCGCCTGGATCACCTCGAATCTGGTCGCCGTCGCCTCCAAAGGGTCACGGGCACCGGGGCGGAACTGCCAGGTATCATCGTCCTCGGCAGGCTCCAGGACAGACAGCACCACCTCGGCCAGTTCCGGCTGGCGGGTCTCGGGGGCCATGGCGTCGCGGATCAGGCGGATGAGGTCGAGACTGAACGCCGCGAGCGGCGACACGGCCAATGCGCGGGCCAGGCGCCGCGCGGGCGCGGACAGGGCGCGCAAGGCGGTCGGTCCGTCCTCCGCCGTCCAGTCGGCTCGGGCCTCTCCCGGCTGCGGCAGCAGGAGCCCGACGCAGCCGTCGCCGGGCGGGTCGACCCAGAGCCCCGCCCAGTTGGCGAAGGCGTCGGCGGTCAAGGAGAGCACGGGCACCGTGGTCCGCAGTTCGGCCCTGGATGGCTCCACGCCGAACCAGGATGGGGAGGCCTGGGTCTGTCGCCCCGGGCCGGGCGCGCCGCGGCCCTGAAGCAGGCAGAGGCGGGCACCGATCGCGGTGCGTTCCCAGAGCCGCGAGTGAAGCAGGTGGACGACGGCGACCTTGCCCTTGGCCGCCCGTTCCCGCAGCCAGGTGAGCGCACCGCCTGACCAGCCGGGCGCGGTGAAGTCCGAGACGACAAGACATAGTGTCGCCGCGCCGGCCAGGCCCGGCGGACTGGACCCCCAGCGCCTCGCGGGCAGGGGGCGCCAACGGGGCGGGTCTGAGCGCGCGTCCAGATCCTGCCAGGTCAAGGTGCGGAAGACCCCGGCGGTGGACAGCAGCCGGCGTAGGGCGGACAAGTCGGCTGCCCAGAGCGGACCGCTGCCGGCGCGATCGATGACGGCGTGTAGGTGCCAGACCCGTTCAGGCAACGGGGCAAAACAGGGGAGCAGCACCCCGGTCCGGGCGGCGGAATCGATGGCACGCCTGAGGTCAAGTCGCTGATCCCGCGACGCTGACACCGATCGGGCCAGGGGCCGCAGAGCACGGACCATGGCGCGGCCTCTAGGCAGCACCATGGGTCCGGTTAGTTCGCCCGACACGCCCGACCCGCCCCGTGCGACCTGCGCCCATTGGGTGTCGTCCCGATAATCGTACTCGGATTGCTCCGGCTCGGACTCGCCTGCGGTGGTTGAGTTTTGGCCGTCAACGCCATTCAGCAAACTCGTGTATCGCTGGGAGTTGTCAGAATTCTCGTCCTTCTTCGGGTCCTTTCCTTTCGCCGAAAAATCGGGCCTTTCGGGTTTCGCCTGGTCCGGCGAATCGCCCCCCTCGCGATGAAACCTTGAGAGGCCATCGCGTCGGCCAAGGTCTTGCGGCCTCCTGTTCAAGACCTTTAGCGCGAGCCACAAGGCGTCCGCCCATTGCTCGTCCGTGAGGCTCAGGGTCCCGGTGCCCTCGGGTGAAGGCAGCGTCGAGAAGGCCGCCCGGATGGCGTCGAGCCTCACGGCCCATCGACCTCGGCGTCGTCATCAAGACCGGGCTTGAAGCCGACACCCAGATTCGCGAACAGGGTATTGATCAAGTCGTCGTAACCCTTGGTCGTGCCGCCGAGCGGCCCGGCGACCAGGAATACGGCGTTCAGCAATTGATCGGTTGCCAGTGTGCGGTTATCGGCGCGGGCCAAGAATCGCTTGATCAAATCCTTGATCTCGGGCGGCAGGGCCTCGTAGCGTTCGCTGGCCACCGGTGACGCGCCGCCGCCGGTCGCGAGCCGCTTGAGCCATTGCCCCAGGTCGCCAGTGCCCTCGGCTCCCACCAGCCGCGCCTCGACCACCTCGGCCAGGTCTTCCGGGTCCTGCCTGGGCCGCAGGTCCAGCCGCAGACAGCGCCGCAGGAAGGCAGGCGGGAAGTCGCGTTCGCCGTTGCTGGTGAGAAACACGAGCGGGAACGCGTCGCAACGCACCGTGTGACCGATGTGAAACCGTCGGTCACCGCTCGGACCCAGGACCGCGAAGGGCGCCTCTTGATCCACCGCCGCCTGGGGCGGCGCGCCTCCCGCCCCGGCCGAATCACCCAAGGCGTCGGTCGGCGCGTCGGTCGGGTAACGGATGAGTTCATGGATGCGGAACTCGCCGCGTTCCAACAGATCGAGCAGGTCGTTCGGCAGGTCGATATCGCCCTTGTCGATCTCGTCGATCAGCAGCACGCGCGGACCGCGGATCGGGTTGCCGTCGGCGTCGCGTTCGTCCGCTTGCCGCGGACAAAAGGCGAGACCCAGGTCACCCAGTCGAATGAACCGTTCCAACGGCGGGAGTGGCTTGGCCGCGAACCTCGCGAGCTGTGCCGCCGCCAGGTGACTGACCGCGTCGTAGCGGTACAGAGCATCGGCGACCGTGGCACGGGAGTTGACCGGCCAATGCAGTACCTCGCCGAGCTTCAGTTGCCAGGCCACCGCGTAGGCGAGACTCGACTTGCCGGTGCCGGGCGCGCCGGTGATCAGCACCGGCCGGCGCAGATGAATGGCCGCGTTGACGACCTCCGCGATCCGATCGTCGATCAGATAGTGCTCGCCGATCTCCCGGACCCGGGCGAGCGGGTCGCCGCGGTCGCGCTCCGCGCCGAACCGGCGCCAGGGCGGGGCCTCGGGCCAGTCCTTGATGGTGCGGGGCGCGGCCGTCCGACCGCCGGTGTTCGCGCGGACCAGGTGCCAATCGGGGGTGGCGTCCGGCAGCGTGGCGTTCTTGGTCATCGGTTCATCATCCTTCGCAACAGGTCAGCCAAGTGGCGGAAGCGGCGGGGGCAGGCAATCGTCCCGATCGTACAGCAGTGTGATGCCGTCGTTGCGGCGCCGCAGCTCGCAAACGAACTCGGGGAGTGAATCGATCCCTTGTTCAGCGACCCGCCGACGAACATCAACGACCAAGCTTGTGCGCTCCGACGACTCGCCGCGCATCCAGAATGAAACGGGAATCCCCTGCTGGAGCATGGAGAGCAGGAGCGTCAGCCTTTTTCCGTGGGGAACGAATGGCCAGACGACACCGATATGACGCGTACCGCGCAGCGATTCGGCAAGTGCTTCCCTGTTTGCACAGTGATTAGACCCCAGCGACAGGAACCAATGGTCGAACTCGACCTCGGTTACGGGCGCGGCGGTTACGGAATGGCAACGCTCCATCCATTCCTTCAGCTCCAGCCGACGGGCACGTGCTTCCCCTTTTAGTCCGACACCACCAGGAGTAACCCGTTCTTCATGAAGGGCATGGATACGGCGGCCATGCCGCACAGCGACAGGGAATTTCTGTCCGAGACGGTATGAACCCGAATTTCCTTCATCAACGCGGATGCGATGGAATGGATGACACAGCAGCGACCCCTCCACAAAGACATAGATGCGCGGACTCGCGCTACACGGCGAGCACGTCAAATAGTTTAAGGCCGCATCCGCAATCCGTGTCTCCACCTCCTTAATGGTGAGTCGCACGAGGTCGTTGTCCCCCTCGCGCATCGCTGCCTCGTGATCGGTATTCTCGGGCCAACTGTCGATGCGCAGCGCATAGCGCGCACGTGTCGGGTCTGCCGGGTCGGGCTGCGGAACGATGCGGAACAACAGCGCGGGTTTAGCGCCGGGCGGAAGGGATGCAGGGGCCGGCGTCACCGCGGCCCCGGCTCCTTTGAGCGGCTTGACCCAAGCGTCGATCCTGGGTGCGCACGTTGGGGCCGAAGCTGCAAGTCTCGACAGGAAATCCACCAGCCTTTTCTCCGCCTCGACCATCCCGAGCAGCAGCCAAGCGGACTCGAAGAGGTCGAGCGGCTCGGCCGACGCAAGTTCGCTGCCCTGCGCTGCCGAACCGAACGCTGCGACGATCCGATCCTCCAATCGGTCGGTGCGAGCCCTGTCGGATATTTCGACCAGGGCAGTGCAGGCGTCCGGATCGAGCCATGAATAATCAGGCTGATAGACGGACAGCAGTGCTGCTTGCAGGGCCATCCAATGCGCGTCGTAAGGGCCTTGTTGTTGTATGAACCGGAAAAGGTCGAGATGCAGGCCTGCCTTGGCCGAGTCGAACCCTTGCGTCAGGATGTCCACGAGATCCGGCAGACCGCTTGAATTTGCCTTTCGATCCCAGAGGGGCGACTTGCGAACCGATGCGATGCATTGCTGTTCGACCTCGTGGTCGGCCAGGCAAGGGCTCGCATGCAATCGCTCCAGCAGGGCGAAGGCCAATTGGACCTGCGGGTGTGCCAACTCCTTGGCCAAGGCTCGAATCCATTTGGCCAGCGCGCGATAGACCTCTTCCCTGCGCGGAACCGCGATTGTGGAAAGCGGCTTATCCGGCCGGCCAAACCCCTGGAAACGGGTCAAGCGGATGCGCTGCGCGTTTCCTGTTGAGTCGTCGAAGACAATGCTGTCCTGATCCACCGTGGAAGGCCGCAGGAATACCGGGACCACCGTTAGTTCGCCGGCCTGCTGCCGGGCGAGGATCCGCGGCAACTCCTCCTCGACGATGAATCGCGAGGCCATGAACCCCTGTGAGATGAACAGCACCGCGATCCGCGCACGCTCCAGTGCCGCGCCGATCTCAGCTTCCCAATCCGCCCCGGCGCGGATGCGCTGATCGATCCAGACCTCGGCGAGGCCCTCGCGCTCAAGGGGGACGAAAAAGTCTTGGATGTGGTCGTCCCATTCCTTGCTGTTCTTGTGGCTGTAGCTGATAAACACCGTAGGCCCACTGTTCATGCGCCGCCCCCTGGGTCCCTTACCGGGGCAAGGGCGCAGATGGTGGCCTTGATCGTCGTTCCGGCCACGCGGTCCCGTAGGGTGGACAAGCGCAGCGCAGTCCACCAGCGGCGGCGCGGGATTCGGTGGACTGCGCTAGCGCTTGTCCACCCTACGGCCGAAACGATGACCATGGCCCAGATGGCGGCGGGCGCCCGCCGACCGGGGCACCCGCGGGCCAGGCGCCGAGCGACAGTCGAGTAGACGCAATGCGTACGGAAATCCGGGTCCGTCATGGGCGGGGAGCGGGGCTTGCTTGTGTTCTGGAGTTCGACCCCATGAAATCCCTTTTCCAGGTCAAGGTCAAGTGAGAGGAGCAAGTCCAGGTTATCGGGCTGGATCGCACTGATGCATCCTCGCCACAAGGGTCCAGAACTGAGCGGCACAGCGCGGCCCGGCGGAGCGGGGAGCAGACCGCCGTCTAGGGGCGTGCCGGGCTGATCCACGGCGGCTCGGCGTGCTCACCGATGTGGCGTTCATTAGCCGGTCGACCTTCTCACCCGGATCGCCGATCGGCTGCTGGCGCTGTACCGCGACCCGATTCGGCAACCGTGTTATCGCCTTCCAACCGACAACGACGGCGTCGGCAACGCCTGCGACGCGGACTATCGGCCGTGGTGCCCGGAATACCTGCCCAGCCGCGGCGGCTGGCGGGCGATCTTGAGAGCGCCTGTGCCATAACGGGGGCTCCGGACCGCTGCGTGGGCGACGAAGCTGATGCCAGGCCGCCCGCGTGGCGGTACTGGTCTGGGTCGGTAGCGGTTGAGCGGGTCGGCCTATTTGCAGAGGGGTGAAAGCCTGAGGCGTACCCTAGAAAAACTCCATATCAACAGTGACCAGCCGCACCGCAAGGCGCGATGCTGGGCTTGTGGCGCACGATGACCCCGGCGGGATTCACACTCGCTGGAATACGCGGCCTTCCCAGTCCGCACTGTCCCCGATATCGCCAAAAACCACTTGACAACCCGGTTATCTTGGAGGAAGCTCAGCCATTATAAAACTTGGAAAAGTGTCCGCCGATGGACGGATCAGCCGACCCATCCCTGCGGCACGGTCTTATCTGGTACGGGGCCGTCGGCGCATCGCGCCGGAAAGGTGACCATGGTGTCCGTCGGCCGGCGGCGCCCGCAACGGGTCAACTCATCCCGAACATCATCCGATAAATTGTCGACATGGACGGGTCTTTTTTGAATGAAGTGCTGGATGTCTGAGATAAGGTTGCATATTGCTGCTGCCGCCGTTGCCGTCTTTCTGGCCACCTACTGGTTGCCGCTAACGATTGATTTCGGTTTGATTGCACTGACCCTCGGCGCAACCGCCGCACTGCACTTTTCACCGGAATCGCGCTTTCGTCTTTGGCCTTGGCCTAATGCCTGGATAATCGCCTTTGCGGCAAGCTTGGTATTGTCTATCCTATTGTCCGGCCACCCACAACGAAGCCTGTTGCTGAGCTTACCATTCATTCCTGCCACACTGCTCTACCTGCTGCTGTCGCGTTACGTCAAGAAGGGGCGCGGAATCACAATCGTTCAAGCTGGATTGAGCGCGGGCGCGGCCCTTATCGCCGTCATTGTGCTGCTAGGTAGCGTCTATCAGCGGACCGATCCAACGGGGTTGATCAAATCCTTGGCGCTCCCGATCCTTGTGGTTCCCAACGATCTCCTGGTGCTTGCGATCTGCATTCCATTGGTCCTGGGCTGCGCACTCGCAACCAAGCAGCCGTTTCTTAAGCTGTTTGCGGCAGCGTCGATAATCCTGAGTCTCGCCGCCATGGTTATGGTCAACAGCCGTTCTGCGCTATTGGCCTCGGCCTTCGGGATCTTGATCGTGGCGGTTTTCCAGCACGTGCGGTGGATGTGGATATCCCTGATCGGCGCCGCCGCTGGACTGCTCGCCCTCGACGGGGCTCGCGGCTTTCCGCTGCTGTTGAAATTTGCCCAAGCCCCGCTGTGCGATCCACGTCGGCCCCTGTGGGCCGCTGCTGCACGGCTATGGACAGAGCATCCGTTGCTCGGTTATGGGATGCACAATTATCGGTAACTCTACCGGGATCGCATCGAATCCTTCACGCTCCCAGCCTGTGCGATGGGGGACGAACGACTCGCGCCCTGGCCACACAATCTCTTCCTCGAATTACTATCGAGTCAGGGTGTGATGGGAACACTGCCGTTCGCAGTACTAATCGTTTGGGGTGTCAACCGTTCTTATCGGACGGCATGCCACGTGAATGATCCTGACCGATTATTTGCGGTGGGACTCTTAGGGAGCTTCGGGGCCTTTATTTTCGCCTCGCTAATAGAACTCACCTTCCTCCGCTACTGGGTCATCATCATGGTCGCTACCCTGATCGGTTTGGCCGCGGCGCTCAAACAACCATCCACACCCATTGCAGGAACTTACTCGTGAACATCAGGCCCAGTGCCAGTCGCCTCGTGATGCTGATTGCCATAATCGCCAGCGTGGCCGTGCTGACGATCTTCCCGGAGGCCAAAGCTGTTTTATCCGGCCAGGATTACGATGATTACGGCGATTGCTGCACCTACCTCCCCAACCGGGGAGGCTGGCGATCGACCGTCAATCACTAACCATTGTGCGACCTTCAACCGAACCGAGGAGAATATCGAGATGCCGAAACCAAACCTGAATAAATCCCTTGCAGCGGCTGCCCTGTTAATCGTAAGCGGTACGAGTATGGCCGCGTCGGGTGTCATCGCAACGGCTACCGTGACAAGAGTATTGGTCGACGGCGGTCCGACAGCAACCAACTTCGGCGGCTGTATGGCCGCTCTCTCGGTCTCCCCCTCCACTATTCTGCCAAGCTGCGGTCCCAATTGGGTCACCTTCAGTTGTACTGGCAGCTTTGCCACAAACATGATGCAGGCTTACCGTATGTTAGACCAGGCACAGTTAGCGATGGCCGCTAACAAACAAGTCACTGTGTATTTCCGCGACGATCAGAAACACAATGGTTACTGCTTCGCCAATCGTATCGACGTTAAATAGGACTGTGATGGCGGTGCTGCCTCGCAGTTCGCTGGTTCGACTCGGGATCGTCGGGATCGGGGTCGCCACGGGGTTCGCCTTATTCTACTCTTGGTCAGCGATCACCCAATTTCCGGCTCCCCCACTCCCTTCGTCTGCGATGGCGACCGACCCCAAGCCCACGGATGGGCTGTCCTCCGAAGCCCCGTCAAATTCCTCAATTGCGTCTTATCGATCCGAACGGCTGGGTTCAAAGGCATATCGCGACGATCAGGTCCGCCCGATGGAAAGATCGAACCCGCGGACCACGACGGCGACTCCCTCAGCCCGGCAATCAGTCATTGACGTACCCCCAGTGTTTGAGGCGATGGACGACTTTGCCCTGCCAATCGCGATCGGTACATCACTGGATGCGGATGACCCTGATCCAGTGCGCATGTCGCCGGAGCTTTCCCCGCCTGAGGAAGTCGGTGACCCACTCGATGCCGACGATTCTTGGTCGCTGGAGATGATCGCGACCGAGCAAAGTCCAGTGATGTCAGGACCTGAACTCGATCCCGATGCCGGTAATGTCTTGGATTTGGATTATGTTCCGGTCGAGATCGGTCCGCCGTTAAGTGCTGACGGCCTCGATCATTGACGACATCGTACTCTTACCGCACCCGGCCAACCGACAGTGATTCACTTCCACGGTCACATGCAGCAGACCAGGTATCGATTCCAGCAACGCCCGATAGTGCTCCACCGGGCGCGGCTGATGGGTGACCAGGGAGACGATACAGGCGCGGCCGGCCGGCCCGACGCGCCAGATGTGCAGATCGACCACCTGGTTGTCCGCGTCGGATTCGATGGCGGCGCGCACCTGGTGGGCGACGGCGCTGTGGTCACCGGCATCGAGCAAGTCGCGCGCGCTCGCGCGGGCCAGATCCCAGGCCCAGCGACTGATCAGCGCGGCGCCGATGATCCCCATTAACGGGTCCAGGAACGCCCAACCGTAAGCCATTCCCAGGCTCAGCGCGACGAGCGCCAGCACCGAGGTCAGGGCATCGGCGATGACATGGAGATAGGCGGCCCGCAGGTTATGGTCCTGATGATCTTCCTCATGGGCCCCATGATCGTGATCGTGATCATGGGCATGCGCGTGACCGTGATCCTGCCCCGCGTGACCCAGGAGCCAGGCCGACAGCAAATTGACCGCCAGACCCAGGGCGGCCACCAACAAGGCTTCCCCGTACTGGATCGGCACCGGGTCGATCAGCCGCCCCAGCGAGGCGCCCAACATCCACAGGGCGCCCGCGACCAGCAGCAAGGCGCTGGTATAACCGGCCAGTGACGACACCTTGCCGGTGCCGAAGGTGAAACGCGGATCAGCCCCGTGCCGCCGCGCGAAGGCATAGGCATAGGCGGCGATGCCCAGGGCGGCGGCATGGCTGCCCATGTGCCAGCCGTCGGCGAGCAAGGCCATGGAGCCGGTGAGCCAGCCGGCGATCAATTCGCCGGCCATCGCCGCCAATGTCAGGCCCACCACCCAACGAGTACGCTGCTCGGCGCGCCGTTGCGCCGCATTGCTGAAATCGTGGGTATGTCCCCAGGCACTCGGGTCGTGGATCAACGCACCGCGGTCTTCGGTCAGGTTGGGCAAGGCCATGACGAGAGGTCTCCACTCGCGAGCTCATTGAACCCCGACCGCTCGACCACCGGCGCAGGCGAGCGCCTGTTCGATCAGCCGGCGGGCGAAGATCCAGTCGGCCGGCCGGCCGGCACCGGCGGTCGGTAAGAACACCTCGATCCCGAGGTAACGAAACGCGTCGTTGTCCCAGACGGATCTGGGGATGACGGTGTGGGCGGACAGCAGGGAGTCGCCGACGCGCGGCGGGTCATCAGGGCCGGCGAGCAGCACCCCCCGCACCAGCTCCCCCGACGGCGGCGGCTGAGCCGGATCCCGGTGGTCGAGCAGACACGCCAGCAGGTGCCGATCGGCGCAGATCAGGTCGGCGCAACGCCCGGGCTCGTTCACCCCGGCATGCAGATCCAGCAGTAGATCGTAGTGTCCGCGCACCTGCGCCAGGACTTGCAGATACAACTCCTGATGGTTGGTGCGGTAGTAGAACGCCTGGTCCGGGCTGGGACGCACCCCCGAGACACCCGCGGGAATGCGCAACAAGGTCAGGTGCGACAGTTCGAGCCCGGCGGCCACCGCCTCGCCGAAGGCCAGTTCCTCCCGGTGGATACCGATGACCAGAACCGCCCGCATCGGTGGCTGCCCGGCGAACTCAGACCGCGGGACTGCCGAGAACCGCGGGTGGGGAGGTCACACCCACCCACTCATAGGTCTCGACGCCGGCCTGGTCGCACTTGCAGCACCCGCTGGAGCAGGCGGCGCCATTGGCAATGCGGCGCACCCGGCCCTTGCGCTCCAGGGCCGCCAGCATCCCGCGCACGGCATCCTCACTGGTCTCGAAACGCAGCGCCATGTCCAGCAGCGGCGCGCGCTTGCGCTCGGTCAGATAGGCGGTGAGATCGGCGAGGATCATCGTGAGTCTCCTGTCTTAGTGGAGCCGGCTTCCAGCCGGCGGCGGCCGACGCAACCCCCCACGCCTCAGGCCGCGGCCCGGACCAACCGTACCGGACGCGGCTCGCGGTCAGCCCACCAGCGCAGCGTGAACAACACCGCGGCGAAGGTCCCAAGCATCGCCCCGATCCAGAGCGCCGAGGCGGTCGGGTCCCGGTTGAAGATCGCGGCCTGATAGAAGACCGTCGCCGCGATGTAACCGAGCCCCGTGGTCCAGGCCGCGGTGAAGACGGCCCAGCCGGGCGTGGTCTCCCGATAGACCGCCGCGATGGCCGCCACGCAAGGCGCATAGAGCAGGATGAAGAGCAGGTAGGCGAAGGCCCCGGCCGCCCCGTCGAAGCGCGCCGCCATGGCGCCGAAGGTACCGGTACTGACCTCCTGGGCCGCGGCTGTCGTCTGCGTGTCGGTCAGGTCACCGACCGCCAACCCCAAGGGATCACCCCAGGTGCCGAGCGCAGCGCCCAGATTCGCCGGGATGGTGGCCAGCGCCGCCTGCAGGCCGCCGGTCAGGCTGAAGGGCGCGGGTTCTTCCGGCGCGCCCGCGTCCGCCGCGGCCAGCGCCGAATAGGTCGCGTTGAGCGTCCCCACCACCGCCTCCTTGGCCAGTATCCCGGTGAAGATACCGACCGTGGCCGGCCAGTTCTCCGCATCGAGCCCCATGGGCGCGAAGGCCGGCGCGATGGTGCGGCCGATCGCGGCGAGCACCGAGTGCTCGCTGTCCTCATTGCCGTAAGTCCCATCGGTGCCGATGCTGTTGAGCACATTGAGCACCAGCACCATCGGCACGATCACCCGGCCCGCCCGCACCACGAACCCCTGGGTGCGTTCCCAGGTGCGGATCACCACGCCCTTGAGCGTCGGCAGGTGATAGGGCGGCAGTTCCATGACGAAGGGCGCGCTCTCACCTTTGAGCAGCGTGTGCTTCATGGCAAAGCCGGTGAGCACCGCCGCCGCGATCCCGATCAGATAGAGCCCGAACACGATGTTCTGTCCGCCCACGGGAAAGAAGGCGGCAGCGAACAGGACATAGACCGGCAGCCGCGCCCCACAGGACATGAAGGGGGCCATGAGAACCGTCAAAATCCGATCGCGCGCGTTCTCCAGCGTGCGCGCGGCCATGATCGCCGGCACATTGCAGCCGAACCCGACCAAGAGCGGCACGAAGGCCTTGCCGGGCAATCCGATGGTGCGCATGAAGCGATCCATGACGAAAGCCGCCCGCGCCATATAGCCCGAGTCCTCCAGGGCCGACATGAAAACATACAGAAAGGCGATGATCGGGATAAAGGTCGCGACCACCTGAATGCCGGCGCCGATGCCGTTGGCCAACAGCACGATCAGCCATTCCGGGGCCGCGAGCCGGGTCAACACCTCGGCGGTCCCGTCCACGAAGATGGTCCCGGCCGCCTGATCGAAGAAGTCGATGAAAGCCCCGCCGATGTTGATGGTGAACATGAACATCAGATACATCACGACCAGAAAGATCGGAATGCCCAGGGCGCGGTTGAGCATCACCCGGTCGATGGCGTCTGAGCGGTTGCGCGACGCCTGGCCGGTGCGCACCACGGTCGACTGCGTCAGGGCGTGGCTGATCCCATAGCGGGCGTCGGCCAGCAGGATGTCCACGTCGTCCGCCTGGTCGCCCAGCAGGGCGCGGACCGCCTCGGTATCGATGATATCGCCCACCAGACGACGCGCCAGATCGTCACCCTCCAGCAGCCGGGCGGCCAGCCAGCGCGGCACATCGCCGCTGGCCGCGGCGATCGGCGTAAGCCGCGGCAGCAGGGCGGCGATGGCGGACTCGATGAGCGGATCGAAAGTGATCGCCAGGCTGGGCACCGGCCGCGCTGCCGCGGCCTGCAACAGCACCGTCTTGAGGTCATCCACCCCCTCCCCGCCGGCCGCCGCTACCGGGACCACGGGACAGCCGAGCTGCCGTGCCAGCGCGACCGTATCGATACGTAACCCCTTCTCGCGGGCCACATCCATCATGTTCAGGGCCACCACCAGCGGCCGGCCCGTTTCGATCAACTGGGTGGTGAGATAAAGGTTCCGCTCCAGGTTGGAGGCATCCAGGATGTTGAGGATCAGGTCCGCCTCGCGGGCATGCACGAAGTCACGGGCGATGCGCTCATCCAGTGAGACCTCCTGATCCGTCACATCCAGGGAGTAGGTCCCGGGCAGGTCAACCAGCGTGAACTCCGCCCCCTGGAACCGATAGCGCCCGGTCTTGCGCTCGACCGTCACGCCGGGCCAGTTGCCCACCCGCTGACGGGAGCCGGTCAGGGCGTTGAACAGCGTGGTCTTGCCGCAGTTCGGATTGCCGACGACGCCGATCGTGA
>Ga0247840_10000490_pt1 | contig 82162 bp, 69 predicted proteins | sample LaCruzMarch2015__FD_192404 | JGI IMG/M metagenome (GOLD analysis project Ga0247840, IMG submission 192404) | Freshwater microbial communities from meromictic Lake La Cruz, Castile-La Mancha, Spain - LaCruzMarch2015_17m | ecosystem: Environmental > Aquatic > Freshwater > Lake | place: Spain... | reverse complement strand
CTTGGGCTGGCGGGGGTCGGGAATCTGTTGCAAACGGGTGAGCAGGGCGGGCAGTTCCCGGCGCAGGACGCGCAGCTGTCCGCTGACCGCCGCCTCGCGGGCCTGCTGTTCCTCGGCGATGGTGGCGTAAGCCGAGCAGCGATTCGGTAACGGCAGCGGCCGCCGGGGGCTCAGTCCGGCCTCGCGCTGCTCCTTGCGTAGGGCCTGTTCCTGCTGCTTTTTGTGTGCGCGTTGCTCTTTGATGGCCGCGCGTGACGGGCGGCGGCAGGGTTTGCTCATGGCGTCGTCCCCCCGGACCTGGCGCACCGGCGCTCGCGCCACTGTGCACTCAAGGGCTTGACCCAGACTTGGCGCGGGGAACTGTGATAGGTCCGGCCCGGCCGCGCCAGCCCACTCCCGCTGGTTTCCCCCAGCAGTTCCCACCCGGCGGCACGGTAACAGGTGCCGGCGTAGTGGCGCGGATCGACGAAGGTCTCCAGCAACAGCGGCGCAAACCCCCAGTGTTCGAGCCAGTCGGTGCGCACCCGCCGCGCCAGTTGCCCGAGCACGTGACTGGCCAGGTGCGGGACCCGCACGTGGGGAAAGATCAGGAAGCGGCTGTTGTTGAGCACCCGCACCCGCTGCTCCCGGCGCGCCTGGGCGTCCCACCCGATCCAGTGATCACGCACCGCCAAGGCGCGCGCGGCGCCCGCCAGCAGGAGGCAGCCCAAGCGCTGCTCGCCCGCGGTGATGAAGTAGCGCAACCGGTAGCCGAAGGCGCCCTTGTAGCCCAAGGGGTGCCAACGCGCGACGGCGGCATTCCACTGCGCCACCGCCGCGGCGTCTTCACGCACCGGCGCTAGGCGCACCGGCCCGAGCGCGGCCAAGGAACGGTGAAGCGGCGCCGGCGCGTCCACCACCGGTGCCGGGGGCGCCGCACGGGGGCGCCGCGCGACCTGTAACGGGGGCAGCGCCACCAACCCGGCCGCCTCCAGGCGCTCCAAAAACTCCCGGCACGCATGTACCTTCGCCGTTCCCGTGACGGTATACCAATGCAAATGCTCGCACAGCGTCGCCGCCAACTCCCGCCGTCCGAACCGCGGCAGCCACGCCACCGTCTGGCGAATGTCGGCAATCTCCGCGGCGCTGAACACGCGACCGCAGTGGACCCAAGGTCCTGGACCCATCACACCCATCGCTATCCCCCGGCGGAACGGCAGACCGATTACCCTGCCCCTAATCCTGCCACAGCCCCGCCGCCGTGTCTACCCCCTTGTGCGAACATTAACTTTCTCTAACCCCCGCCAGCCCGCGCGGTGACTGGGGTGGCGCGGTTATGCTTCAGGGCTGTGCGGTCCGGGTGCGATCAGAACTGATGTGGTGACCGAGATCCCTGGTTCGTTGTCGTTGTCGTTGTCGTGGTCGTGGTCGTGGTCGTGGTCGTAATCGAATAATCCGACGACGATTACGACAACGACAACGACAACGACGCCCGGTCCGTGCCGTCCGGGGCGCTCCAGGCCGCTGTGGGTGCGCGAACGCCGGGGCCGTAGGATGGGCAGAGCGGGAGCGATGCCCATCATGCTGCGCATCGCGGTTAGCGCGGCTCCGCACTGGATAGAGTCACAGACCTTGATCATACTAGCGGCCAGCGTGCGGACCGCGGGCTCGCTGGTCCGCACCGCGGACCCTACCGGCGCGTGGCCACAAGGTTCCCCGGGGGGGCAGCGGTCGGCGGCCGACACGGCGTAGCGCGCCCGACACCCGTGTCGCGGTGTCACGACCGCACTGGCGTCGAGGCTGGCGGCCACGATGATGAAGGCCGCCGCCGGGCACCGCCTCAAACCTCCTACCGGATTCTGCCATGCACGTCACCCTCGTCCATGTCCACGTAACGCGCGAGCACCTCGACGCCTTCATCGCCGCCAGCCGCGCCAATCACGAGGCCTCGGTGCAGGAGCCGGGCAACCGGCGCTTCGATGTCCTCCAGGACCCGCAGGACCCCGGGCACTTCATCCTCTACGAAGCCTATGGCAGCGCCGCGGACGCCGCCGCGCACAAGGCGACCGCACATTACGCCCGGTGGCGCGATACGGTCGCCCCCATGATGGCGCAACCGCGCCAGGGCATCCCCATGACTGGTCTCTATCCGGTAACCTGAAATGATCACAACCTTTGCCATCGCGCGCCTGCCGCGCATCGAGTTCGGTCCAGGGAGCATCGCCCAGCTCCCCGTGATCGCCGCCCGCTACGGCAAGCGGCTCATGATCGTGACCGGCGGCCGGTCCTTCACCGCGACCCGCCACTGGGACGGGCTGCGGCGGGCCCTCGAGAAGGCCGGGTTCCACAGCGAACTCGTCCGCATCGCCGGTGAGCCCTCACCGGACGCCATCGACACCCTGGTGCAGCAACACCGGGCCGGCGCCTTCGACCTGGTGATCGGGATCGGCGGCGGCAGCGTGCTGGACGCCGCCAAGGCCATCGCCGGTCTGCTGCGACCCGCGAACACCGTGATGGACCACTTGGAAGGGGTCGGGCCGGAGCGCCCTTATCAGGGTCCCGCCACCCCCTTCATCGCCGTCCCCACCACGGCGGGCACGGGCTCAGAGGCAACCAAGAACGCCGTGCTCACGCGCCAGGGTCCCGACGGATTCAAGAAATCGTTCCGCGACGACGCCCTGGTGGCCGAGTACACCATCGTCGACCCGGACCTGCTGGCCGGTTGCCCGCCCAGCCTGATCGCCGCCAACGGCATGGACGCCTTCACCCAATTGCTGGAGGCCTATGTCTCCACGCGCGCCAATCCCATCACGGACGCACTGGCGCTGGAGGGCCTGGAGGCCGTGCGCGACGGCCTGTTCGCCTGGTATGGGGGCGCCGCCGAGGCCCCCGCCGGGCGCGCCAAGATGGCCCTGGCGGCACTCCTCTCCGGCATCTGCCTCGCCCAGGCCGGCCTGGGATCCGTGCACGGACTGGCCCAACCGCTCGGGTCCTTCTTTCCCATCCCCCATGGCGTCGTCTGCGGCACCCTGGTGGCGGCAGCAACGCAGGTCAACATCGAGGCCATGCAGGCGCGCGCGCCGGACCGGTTCGCGCTCAGGAAATACGCCAGCGTCGGCCGCCTGCTCGGGGCCGACCCGGGCGCCGACGACGACCACGCCCGTGACTACCTGCTGGAGACCTTGGCGGAATGGACCCGCCGCCTGAAGCTGCCGACGCTCGCGGAACTGGGCGTCGCCGAGGCGGATTTCCCCCGCATCGTGGCCAACTCCCGCGGCTCCAGCATGAAGACCAATCCGGTGGAGTTACAGGACGCGGAGATCGAGCGGATTCTGCGGTTGCGGTTCGGCGATGCCGCAGCCGCTTAGGTCCCGCTCGCCCGGGCCGCGATGATCATCCCGGCCGCCACCCGGACGGAGTCCAAGGCTTCAGCCTTGGATGGGGAGGTCCAAGGCTTACGGCCATGGACTGTCTTGGACACCCCGGCGCATGAAAGCGCCGCCGTAGGGGCGGGTTTGAAACCCGCCCCCATGTGGTTGCATCGCGGCGGGACCTGGCCACCACGCATGAGCCCGGCCTGCTTTCAGGGTGATCCGCAGATACCTGTCCCATCGCGACCGACCGCACGGCGCGATTGCGTGCACAATGGCGCCCCTGACACCCCGGCGAACCACCGAGCACCCCGTGATACCCGCCCCCCTCGACCCGGCCCTGGACTTCACCCGTGACATCTACAGCGTCGCCCGCCTCACGAGCGAGGTGCGCGCGGTCCTGGACGGCAGCTTCCCGTCCATCTGGGTGCGCGGGGAGATCTCCAACCTGGCGCTGCCGGCCTCCGGACATTGCTATTTCAGCCTGAAGGACGAGGCGGCCCAGGTCCGCTGCGCCATGTTCCGGGCCAAGCGCCTGCTGCTCGGGTTCCGGCCGGAGAACGGGCAGCAAGTGCTGGTGCGCGCGCGGGTGACGCTTTACGAGGCGCGCGGGGACTTCCAACTGGTGGTGGAGCACATGGAGCCGGGCGGTGAAGGCGCCCTGCGCATGGAGTTGGAGCGGCTCAAGCGCCGGCTGGCGGCCGAGGGGCTCTTCGCCGAATCGGCCAAGCGCCCTCTGCCGACCTTCCCACGCCAGGTGGGGCTCATCACCTCGCCGACCGGGGCGGCGGTCCATGACCTGCTGACGGTCCTCAACCGGCGCTGTGCGGCTCTGCCGGTCATGATCTACCCGGCGCAGGTCCAGGGCAGCACGGCGGCGGCCTCGCTGGTCGCGGCCCTGACCCTTGCCAACCAGCGCGCCGAGTGCGACGTGCTGATCCTGGCCCGCGGCGGCGGCTCGCTGGAGGACCTCAACGCCTTCAACGACGAGTCCCTGGCGCGCGCCATCCGCGCCTCCCACATCCCGGTAGTCACCGGGGTCGGCCATGAGGTCGACACCACCATCGCGGATCTTGCGGCGGACCGGCGCGGGGCCACGCCGTCCGCGGCGGCGGAACTGGTGGCCCCCGCGGCGGAGCACCTCGCGCAGCGCGTGGCGGCACTCCAGGCACGGCTGGGCCACCTGCAGGGCCGGGTGATCGAAGCGGCGGGCCTGCGCCTGGCCGCGGTCCTGCGTCAACTGGCCCTGCTGCACCCGGCCGCACGCCTGGAACAACGCGCCCAGCGCCTGGACGAACTCGACCGGCGCCTGACCGAGGCGATGCAGCGCGGCCTGCGCCACGCCCGCGCCCGCCTGGAGCCGCCCGCGCTCGGGCTCGCGGCCGCCTCGCCCGCGCGCGCACTGGGGCTGGTCGCCGCGACCTTGGACGGACTGCGCGCGCGCCTGCACTGGGCCCAGTCGCGCACCCTGGCCCAAGGGCACGAGCGCCTGGGGCGGGCCGTCACCGGCCTGGACGCCCGCAGCCCGCTCGCCACCCTGGCCCGCGGCTATGCCATCGTCACCCGGCTGGCGGACGGCGAAATCCTGCGTGACCCGGAACAGGCCCCGCCCGGGACCCGCATCCAGGCACGACTGGCGCAGGGCGTCCTGCACGCGCTGGTGGAGGTGCCCGCGGGCAAGGACGCGCAGCACGGTCGGTCGGGTTAGGCGCGCGCGGCAGGAGTTCGCGTTTTGGCTTAAACCTAGAATCGGCAATTGCTCACGCAAAGACGCCAAGAACGCAAAGAAGAATAGAACTTTGCTGGCGATGATCCCGTCACCCGGTAGGTGAACCGTACGACAGAGATATCGCATTGAAAAACTTTGCGTCTTTGCGTGAAACAAATGCTCTTTCCAGGTTAAAGGCGCTATCGCGCGCCGTAACCCGACAGCGATGGCGCCTGTCGGGTTACGGCGCGCACCGGCACCGCGCTCCGACGCAATCTCATCCGGGCGCGCCTAACCCGACCTATAAGGCTGCCCCGTCACGCCAGCGTCAGATTCCGCCCCCGCGTCTCCCGCACCAAGGCTGAGGCCACCAGCGCCAGCAGCGCAAAACCGCAGGAGAGCCAGAGCCCGTTGCGGTAATCGGCCAGGGCGTAGTGACGCACCCCCTCGACCATCGCGCCGTCCCAGGTCAGGTCCATGGCCCAGCCGAAGGCCGGTTGCAGGATGGCCGCCCCCAGGAAGAGCCCGGTGTTGACCAGCGCAATCGCCATCCCGGCCACCCCCGGCGGCACCACCTCCTTGGCGGCGACATAGCCGACCACGAACCCGCCGGTGCCCAGGCCCAGCAGGGCAAAGAGCGTGAGCCCACTCCAGCCCGGCCCCCAAGGAAGCAGGATCAGGGCCAGCCAAGCCAGCACCGCTAGAAAGCAGCCCCCGACGATCACCGGTTTGCGCCGCCCCAGGTGGTCCGAGACCGAGCCCAGCAGCAGGCACCCCAGCGCGAACCCGGCCAGTGCGACCGTGGTGTAGAGGGAGGCGGCGTTGCGGCCCAGGCCGAAGCCGTCCTGCATCAGCTTCACGCCCCAGAGCCCGACGAAGGCGAACAGGCTGCCGGTGACCCCGAACATCATGAAGAACACCGGCCACACCGCCCGGGTGGCGAAGACCCCGCGCAGGTCCAGCACCCAATGCTGGTGGCGCTCCGGGTGGGGCGGTAGCCCCTCCAGCTCGCGCACCGAGGGAAAGCCCGCGTCCTGCGGGCGGCTGCGCACCACGACCACCGTGAGGAGTGCGGTCGCGACGGACAGCACGCCGATGCCGACGAAGACATCGCGCCAGGACACCACGGAGACCAGGAGCGCGAGCGGCCCCGCCGCCAGGATGGCGCCCAGGTTGCCGAGCAGCAGGGTCGCCCCGCTGATGGCGCCGGAATAGCGCTCGGAGAACCAGAAGGTGTTGCTGCGCATGAGCCCGACAAAGACCACCGAGACCCCGAGCCCGACCAGAAAACGCCCGATGGCCGCGACCTCGAAGGTCTCCGCCAGCCCGAACAGAACCGACCCCAGGCCTGCCACCAGGCACGCCAGGGCGACCCCGACGCGCGGCCCCAGGGTATCCGCCAGCACCCCGGCCGGGATCTGCATGGCGGTATAGATGTAGTAATACATGGCGGCGAGGGACCCGAGCGCCGCCCCGCTGGTGTGGAAGGTCGCCATCAGTTCACCCGCCACCACCCCCGGCGCCATGCGGTGGAAGTACACCGTCATGTAGGCCAGGATCAGGATGGCGTAGATGCTCCAGCGGCGGCGCTGGAAGCGCCGCCAGTCCGCGGGGTCGAGTGGCATGGGTGAGTCCTGGTGGGGGTCCGGCGGGTCGGCGGCCCGGCCGGAACCTGAGCGGGCGGGGGCTATGTTACCGGAGCCGACGACCGGAAGCGCAGCACCAGGGTGAGACTGGGCAAGGTCGCCTGTCGGGTTACGGCGCGCGCGGGCACCGCGCTCCGACGCGATCCCGGTTGGGCGCGCCTAACCCGACCTACGGACTGGCCGCAACGATGATCAGGGCCGCCGGAAGGATAGCCTGATCAGAGGCCCGGCCCGGCCCGCGGGGAGCACGCCTCGGCGCCCTGCCCGCCAAGGCTGAAGCCTTGGACGCCAGGCGCAGGGGCACCCAGTGCGTGGCGGCGGGCGCCGGCGCGTCGGTGGGCCTTGGACAGTCATGGACACTGCGCAATCGGCAGGAATCCCCGTACCGGTCCGCACAGCGGACCCTACGGATTGGCCGCGCGCCCGTCGGGTCCGCTGTGCCCGTCGGGTCCGTTGTGCCCGTCGGGTCCGTTGTGCCTGTAGGGTCCGCTGTGCGGACCAGCGGCCTCGCGGACGGCGCAGTGGCCAGGGATCGCTATCGAGACCCCACGCGCGCTGCGCGCGCGAGCAGGGGGGAAGTATCCCCCCCGCCCCCCTCTAAAGGGCCGCCCAGATCAGATCAAGGCCCAAATCACCGAATAACCAAAGTCGCTCGCCGCCCGTGTCGGGTAGCACCGAGCGCCATCAAGCCCAGTGCCATCAGCAAGCCCGTCGCGGGTAGCGGGGCGGCGGCGACTTGTCCGGGGCGCACGGCCCAACCGTAAAACTGGTAGCCCTTGAAGTCGTAGCTCTGGGTTCCGTAGACGGAGCCGAAGTCCCACGCGCGGGCGGGATCCGGCGCGAACTCCGTACCGGACCAGGTCCCGTAGGGCGGAACGCGCAGCGGTTCCGCCTGTGCCGGCGCCAGCGCAATCGTCGGGGTCGGCGCAATGGCGGACGCCTAAGCGGGCATCCGCCCTACGGCATCCGCCGTGCGGTACCGTAAAGGTCGCGCAGCGACGCTGTGGGAGCGGCTTCAGCCGCGACCAGACCTCGCAGCCCGGTCGATCGGTCGGTCGGGTCAGGCGCGCGCGGCACGAATTCGCGTTTTGGCTTGGAGGCTTATCGCGCGCCGTAACCCGACAGCGAGGGCGCCTGTCGGGTTACGGCGCGCGCGAGCACCGCGCTCCGACGCGATGCCATTCAGGCGCGCCTAACCCGACCTACAAGATCGTCAGCGCACCTTCGGCACGCCGCGCCGCGGCCTGGGACCGAGCAGGTCCTCCAGGCTCTGGGCCTCGAAGATCCCCTCCAGCCAGCCGTCCAACTGATCGATGGCGGCCTTATCCAGACGCAGGACGGCCCACCGCGGCAGGGCACCGAAGCGGCGCTTCAACTGTCGCTTCAGTCCGTCGGCCTTGCCCTTGGCCTCGCCCTTGGCCTCGCCCTCGGCCTCGCCCTCGGCCTTGCCCTCGGCCTTGCCATCGGCCTTGCCCTTGGCAAAAATCTCCTGATAGGCGCGTGTTTGTTCCAGTGGAACCAGTACCGGCAACATGCTGCGCAACTCCTCGTTGGTGAGTAGTGGAAACCGCTCCATCAGTAAAAATTCGAGTATCCGTTCCAGGGTGGCGCGGACCGGCGGCGCCACGGCGGCCGTCCGGATCACCTGCCAGGCCGCCGGTGTACGGACCCGCAGGTCCTCGGTGCGCGGGATGATCAGCGGGACCAGCGCCGCGACATAGGGGTTGTCCGGCTCGCGCTCCAGCCACGCGGGCAGAATCTCGTCGAGATACGCGACCGAGCACAGGGGCGGCCCGGCGCCCGGCGGCAACCCGGGATCATCGCCCGCACGCAGGAAGATCAGCATACCGCGAACCGCGCGCCCCGGGTGCGCCTCCCCGTAGAGCCCGAGCTTGGTCAGCAGGTTATACCAGGCGCCGGCCACCGGTTGCGCCTGAAACTCGACGATCTGGACGGGCCCGTCGTGGTCATCGGGTTCAAAGATGCCGTCCAGGCGCCGTTCGATGCCCTTGAGCGTCAGCGACACGAAGCGGTAACTCCCCCTCAGGGTCAGGCCACCGCTCAGGATGCGAAACGCCTCGGCGCCGGTGGCGAGGTATTCATAAATCGAGGGATCGGTCTTCATGTCGTCCGGTGACCAATCACGGGGTGCGGGGCAGGTGTCGCCAAGCGCCCATGGCCGGTATGACGAAACCGGCCTGGGTCGCGCGATTCTCATTCAGCAGCAGGGTACAGACGGCAGCAGGTCCTTGACAGGCGCCGCGCCAGCCGGCGAAGGTTGATCCGGCCGCCGGTGTGGCCGTCAGGACGACCTGAGTTCCCGCGATGAAGGCGGCGCTGCAGGCCGTGCCGCAAGCGATCCCCGGCGGGGTGCTGATGATCCGGTCGCCGCTCAGGCCGATGGCGGAGACGCTCAGCTGACGTGTTGGTGGCGGCGTACCGCTGCGGCTGGCCTGGGCGGTATTGCCGAAGGCGCCCAGATTGATACGGGCGCCGTTGGGTGCGGGTTCGCCGGCAAAGGCAGCGGCGGGGTCACCGACATCAATGGCAGGGCTCTGTACCGTATCGATGACCCAGTCGCCGCTGGCCGGATCATAACGCCCGGCCGTCGAGCGCAGATGAAAGTCGCCGCCCGCGGGATCGGCAAACAGCGGGTCTGCGGACAGATTGCCGGCCCCGTTCCAGCCCTGTTGGCTCAGGGAATAGGTCACGGTCAGGCTGCTACCCTCGCGCACGAAAAAATCGCTGCCGTTGCCCCAGAAGATGCAGTCCTTGACGACGACCGAGGAGGCGCTGTCGACATACAGGCCGTTGCCGCCGAACCTGCTTTCAGCCACGTTCATCGCCACCGTGCTGTTGGTCAGGGTGAGGTGGGAGGGACCGGGTGCGCCGTTGTCGACGGCCACACCGGCACCCCCGTGCCCCATGACCAGAATCCGGTTGTGATAGATCAATTCATGATCCAGCCAGGCCGTGGCACCCTCATCGATGAAGACCCCGCCGCCATAGATCGGGGCGAAGTTGTTCCGGATGATGTTGCGCGACATGTGCGCGGTCCCGAGAATGAAGACGCCGCCGCCCCAGCCGTAGTCGAATTCGATCCGGTTGCCGGCGATCAGATTGTCTTCCAGGGTGACCGGACCGTAGAGATAGACGCCGCCGCCATGATCGTCATAACAGACATTGTCTTCGATCCGATTGCGCCTGATCAGGAGATTGCCGGCCGTGCCAACGCCGCCGGAAATACCGGGACCGCGCCCGCCGTGATTGTTGCGAATAGTGTTATCGGAAATCTCGGCATTTTCTCCGCAGATCAGGATACCCGCACCGCGCGAGCCCTCACCTGCGGTGCCATTGTTTTCGATCAGGCTGTTGCTGATGGTGATATTGGTCGGATGCGGCCAGGACACGGCGGTGTCGCAGACGATGCCCTTGCGGCTCTCACGCACCGTCAAGCGGTCCAGCACCAGAAAAAACGCCGGGTCGGCGCTGTTGCGGGTCAGGGTCACACCGTCCTGAGCGGCGCCGCCGCTGATGACGGTGCCGCCGCCGGTCACCATGTCTTGCTGCGAGAAATCGCCACCCTCACCGGCCGCGTATTGCGTGGGCATCGCACCGGGATAGCCGCCGCGCAGGGTCAGGGCCTTGTTCTTGTTATCGATCCGCCCATAGGTGCCGGCGGCGATCCGGATGGTGTCACCGTTCGCGGCCTGGTCGATGGCGGCCTGGAGCGAACCGTAAGGGTACTGCACGCTACCCTGCTGGACGGGCGTCCCATTGTCGTCATCGACATGGAGAACGGCCGCGCCGAGCGGCGCCGACAGGGTCAAGAACAAGGCCGCGGACAACCGAGCGCAGCGCCCACGGGCGAAACAGGTTCGGGGTTGCAAGCCGATCATGGCGATATCCTCTCTTCTACTGTGTGTTACTCCACCGCCCGCCCCTGCGCGAAGTAGCGCGCCAGGAAATGGTCGAAGTCGAGATCATCGGCGGCCTCGATCTCCTCGCGGCGGCGGATGGACGCGGCCGCGAGCTCGGCGAACAGGGTCTCCCGCTCCCGGCTCAATGGACGCGCAAACCGCTCCCGATGGGCGAGTGAGAGGCGGTGGGCGAGCCCGGCGAAGCCCTCGCCCGCAGTGCGCAGCTCGGCCAGCATCCGGGCCGATGGGGTCAGATCCGGGTCCTGCACCTTCGCCTGCTGGAGCGCCAACGCCGCGGCGCGCGGGCCGGCCGCGCCGCCGTCCAGCAACTCGGCGACCGGTCCCATGGCGTCCAGTACGGCCGCCGCCCAGCGGTCCAGTGCGACCGGCTCCCCGTCTCGGTGCAGGCACAGCCCCGGCTCGCGCCCGCGATGCGCGGTGAGGACCTGATTCTCATCGATCGCCTCACGCTCGGCGCTGCCGATCCGCGGGCTGTCGCAGAGCAGGCAATAGAGCATCAGGGTCTCCAGGAACAGCAGTGGCTCCATCCCCACCCCGCCGGGCTCGAAGGCGTTGACGTCGAGCGAGCGCAGTTCCACGTAGCGGATGCCGCGGCGGCGCAGCGCCAGCGTCGGCTTCTCCAGCCAGTCGATGACCTGCTTGGGCCTGACCGTGCTGTAGTATTCGTTCTCGATCTGCAGGACGTTGGCGCTCAGTTGCTCATAACGGTCACCGACCTTGACGCCCAGTCGCTCGTATTGCGGACAGCGGGTCTCGATCGCCCAGGTGAGGCTGCGGATGTAGGCATCCAGGCTGTCGTAGTTGGCCTTGATGCCGGTGCACTGCTCCTGCTGGTTCTGGTAGCCGATGTCGCCCATGCGCAGGGAGGTGGCAAAGGGGAAGTAGAGGGTCTCCGCATCGAAGGGGAGCAGATCGGTCTCGCGCCCCTGCACGAAGCTGCGGCACACCGTCGGCGATGCGCCGAAGAGGTAGGGCACCAGCCAGCCGATCCGCTGGAGGTTGCGGATCATGCCCATGTAGGCCTCGGAGCGGAAGTCGACGAGCGGCCCCCGGTCCCCCTCCCCGTCCCGATCCAGGTCCTGGTAGAGCCGCCAGAAGTCGTCGCCGAACGAGAAGTTGAAGTGGACCCCGGCGATCGCCTGCATGGTGCGCCCGTAGCGGTTGCCCAGGCCGCGGCGATAGACGGTCTTCATGGTCGCGGCGTTGGAGGTCCCGTAGCGGGCGAGCGGGATGTCGCGCGCACCCTCGAGGTCGCACGGCATACTGGCCCCCCACAGGAACTCATCCCCCAACTGACGGTAGACCAGGGTGTGGAGGTCGGCGAGAAAGTCCAGCACCGCCGCCGGCTCCCCCAGCGGCGGGGTGATCAGCTCGATCAGCGCCTCGGAGAAGTCAGTGGTGATGTGCGGGTGGGTCAGCGGGGCGCCCAGGCCCGGCGGGTGGGGCGTGGCGGCGATGCGCCCCGCCGGGGTCACGCGCAGTGACTCCTTCTCCAGGCCGATGCGGCGACCCGCCAGCGCCTGCGCCCACATCTGGGATGACGCGGACTGCCCGAGCGCGCGCAGGCGCCGGGTCAGGGAATTCGAGGTTGAGTTCAAGGTGCGGTCCTGATTAGTCCTGACCTGATTCCTGGTGGAGGCGCAATTGAGGAATGACCGCTCACCGGCGGCAGTCGCCCGCGGCCAGGGAGTGCCGAACCCTACCTGAGGCTCTTGAGTCTCCGCAACTCAAAGATGCCCTCAGGCGTGATCTCGTAACGCTCGTCGCGCAGAACCACATACAAATCCCACACCAGGATTCGCAGTGCCTCGCGGAGGACGGATGGCCATGTAGCCGTCTCACGTACGGCGATAGCTCCGCCATCGACAAGTTTCTGCAGGATGGCAACATGATCCTTTTCCAACATTGGAAACCTCTTTTCCTTGTACTCTTTATTCCGCTGCAAGTAACCACTGGGGAGGTTGGCAGGATGGGTAGAGCGCAGCGAAACCCATCGTTTGCGCTGCTCCCAACCAAACTGATTATTGGCCCAGCGGGCCAATAATCAGTTACGCATCGCCGCCTTCGGCCGGCTGGCGCTCTCCAGTTGAATGCCGTCGGCCAGCACCCGCGCCGCCTCTTCCACCTGGATGCGGGCGATGGCGTCGCGCTGGGCGTCGAGGGCGTCCTCGTCCACCTGGTCGGCGTCCTCGGCGACCGGGGTGATACCGCGGCTGCGCAGGAAGCGGTCCTTTTCGTCCTCGAACAGGGTGCGCCGGTGCTTGTCCTCGGCGCGCCGATCCGACTCGCGCAGCGACACCCGGGTGTCGTCCTTGATCTCGCGCAAGACCTGGTTGCGCCGCTCCAGCATCTTGAAGCCGGCATCCGTCCCGATGCGCTGGATCGACTGCCGGGTCAGCGCCCCAGCATCCGGGACCTGCGCACGCTGATAGTCGGCCGGATCGATGCGCGCCCAGGGCAGCGGATTGTGCAGCGAGCGCTCCCCGTGATCGCCGGAATCATCGATGGCCGGGAAGTGCACGTCCGGCTCCACCCCCTTCAACTGGGTGCTGCCACCGCTGACCCGGAAGAATTCCGCCATGGTGAGGCGCAGGCGGCCCAGGTCGGTCTGGTCCCCCGGCACATAGCGGTTGAGATCGACCAGCGTCTGCACTGTGCCCTTGCCGAAGGTCGGCTCTCCGATCACCAGGCCCCGGCCGTAGTCCTGGATGGCGCCGGCGAAGATCTCGGAGGCGGAGGCGCTGTCGCGGTCCACCAGGACCGCCAGGGGCCCGGAGTAGGCGACGCCCGGGTCCGTGTCGCGCTCGACCTCCACCTTGCCGGCCGCGTCCTTGACCTGGACCACCGGCCCGGTGTCAATGAAGAGCCCGGTCAGGGAGGTGGCCTCGGCGAGCGAGCCGCCGCCGTTGCCGCGCAGGTCGATGACGATCCCGTCGACCCCCTTGCCCACCAGCTTGTTCAGCAGCAGGCGTACGTCGCGCGTGGTGCTCTTGAAATCACGCTTGCCGTGGGTTTCGGCCTCGAAATCCCGATAGAAGGCGGGCAGTTCGATCACCCCGATCTTGAGCCCGGGGGCATTGGGCAGGTTGTCGATGATGGAGTCCTTGGCGGCCTGGTCCTCCAGCTTGATCTCGTTGCGCACCAGCGAGACCTCACGGGTGCCGCCCGTCTTGCCGCCGGCCTGGGAGACGAGTTGCAGGCGCACGATCGAACCCTTGTTGCCGCGGATCTTGTCGACCACGTCCTGCAGGCGCCAGCCGACCACGTCCTCGATCTTCCCGTCCAGGCCCTGGGCGACCCCGATGATCCGGTCGCCCGCGGACACCTGCCCGGAGTCGCGCGCCGGTCCGCCGGGGATGGTGCGCTGAATGACCGTGTATTCGTTGTCGGAGCGCAGAACGGCGCCGATGCCCTCCAGCGACAGCTTCATGCTGATGTCGAAGTTCGCGGAGGTGGCCGGCGACATATAGCTGGTGTGGGGCTCGAGCGTCTCGGTGTAGGCGCTCATGAAGGTCTGGAAGACGTCCTCGCCGGTGAATTGCTGGATGCGCCGGCCCAGGCTGTCGTAGCGCTGACGCAGCCGCTCGCGGATGTCCTCGTCGCTCTTGCCGGCGATGCGCAGGCTCAGGAAATCGTTCTTGACCCGCTGGCGCCAGATCTCGTCGAGTTCCGCGTTGGTCGTGGCCCAGGGCACCTTGGCGCGGTCGAACTGGTAGGACTCATCGACGGTGAAATCGAAGTTCCCGGCCAGCAGACTCAGGGCATAGGCGACGCGCTCGTCCACCCGCATGCGGTAGACCCGAAAGATATCGAAGGCGCTGTCGAGCTCACCGCGACGCAGGTTGTCGTTGAGCCGACGCGCCCCGCCCTGGAAACGCTCCACGTCGCGCGCGAGGAAAAAGGAGCGGCTGGGGTCCAGTGCCTCCAGATAATTGTCCAGCACGGAACGGGCGAAGGCGTCATCGAACGCCACCTTGCGATAGTGGTAGCGCTCCAGGACCTTGTTGATGACGATGGCGGTCTTCGCCTGCGTCTGATTGGGGAACAACTCCGACAGCGATACCTGGCGCGGCGAGGCTTGGAGCGCCCAAGCGCTGATCAAGAGTGCCGCGGCGGTCACGAACAAAGGGAAGCGGGGTCTCATGTAGATGCTCGATTACGATGACTTGAACGGGCCCGTCGCCCACGGGGCAACGGGCGCTGCAGGGGGTTCCCAGGCCGACGACCGGGGTCCAAACGCCGACCGGCAACCCCTGACCGACCGGCCCCCGATGCCGCCGCCGAGCACAGCCGGCCATATACCCGCAGGGTAGAGCTTGTGCAAGACGATTTCAACGACTTAAGTAACGCTTGCACGGTGCGCGGGCGCGCCCAACCAGATCAGGCTCGCCATCCGCCCGGTTACCCCATCGCGGCGGAAGGAAAAAAAGCGCTCCGGGTCCGACCAGGTGCAATCATCGCCGCCGAACACCCCCGTCACCCCGGCCCGTCGCAGCCGGTGGCGGGCCAGGGCGTAGAGGTCGGCCAGCCAGCGGTCGCCCGCGCCGGGATGAAAGGCCGCGGCCAGCCCCGGGTCGACGGTGAGGAAGGCGGCGCGCACCTCGGGCCCCACCACGAAGGCCGTGGGACCGATCGCCGGTCCCAGCCACACCAGCAGGTCCGCGGGCGCCTCGCCCAGGGCCTCCAGGGTGCGCTCGATGACCCCCGCGGCCAGGCCGCGCCACCCCGCATGGACCGCCGCCGCCACCCGGCCCCGGTAGTCACAGATCAGGAGCGGCAGGCAGTCCGCGGTCAGTACCGCACACACCACCCCGGGTCGGCGGGTCATGGCCGCATCCGCGGCCACGCCTGGCGCGGCGTGCTCGCCCTGCACCACCACGCACCCATGGACCTGCGTCAGCCACCGGGGTTCCGTCGGCAGGTCCAGGGCGGCGCGCACCAGCGCGCGGTTACGCGCGACCCGTTGCGGCTCATCGCCCACGTGGTCACCCAGGTTGAGGCCGGCATAGACACCGGTGCTGACCCCACCCGCCCGCGTGGTCGCGACGGCCTGGACCCAGGGGGGGGCCGGCCACTCAGGTCGGATTAAGTGCATGTGCCGCCTCCCGCCGGAACAGACCTAACAACACCTCGAGATCGGTCGCCATCGGCACCTCCCAGGCCATGGACCGCCCGCCCTCGGGGTGCTCGAGCCCCAGGCGGATGGCGTGCAGGGCCTGGCGCGGGAAGCCCTGAATGGCCGCACTCAGGTCCGGGGCACAGCCCTTGGGCGGACGCGGGCGCCCACCGTAGACCGGATCGCCGACCAGGGGGTGATGGACATGGGCCAGGTGTACCCGGATTTGATGGGTGCGCCCGGTCGCCAATTCCACCCCCAGCAGACAGTGGCCGGGGTAGCGCTCCAGGACCCGGTAGCGGGTGAGGCTGGGGCGCCCGTTCGCGACCACCGCCATGCGGGTGCGCTGGGTCGGGTGCCGACCGATGGGGGCCGCCACGGACCCGCCGGACACGAGATCCCCGACCACCAGCGCCCGATACTCGCGGTGGACGGTACGCTCCTTGAGCTGCGCCACCAGCGAGCAATGGGCCTGGAGCGTCTTGGCCACCACCAGCAGGCCGCTGGTCTCCTTGTCCAGCCGGTGCACGATGCCCGCCCGCGGCAGGGCGGCGAGCCCGGGCGCATGGTGCAACAGGGCGTTGAGAAGGGTGCCGTCCGGGTTGCCGGCGGCCGGATGGACCACCAGACCGGCGGGTTTGTCGATCACCAGCAGGCTTTCGTCCTCGTAGACGATCGCAAGCGGGATCGGCTGCGGCGCGTCGCACCCGACCGCGACCAATTCGGCATCGAGACAGACCGCCTCATTACCCCACACCCGGTCGCGGCAGCGGCGCGCCGCCCCGTCCACTCGCACCTGCCCGGCCTCGATCCACTGCTGGAGCCGGCCGCGGGAAAACTCCGGCCAGGCCGCCGCCAGGGCCTGATCCAGCCGCAGACCGGCGCTCGCACCGTCCACCCGTAGTTGTCGCCGCACCCGCGACACCGGTGCCGCGCTCATCACGGCCCCCGCTCGCGGCCGCGGCCGGGACCAAGCCCGGCCCCATCGGGTATACTCGCGGCGATTAGAGACTGATGAACACCTGACATGCGCCGTACCCTAACACGACTGGCCACGCTGCTGCTGATTGCGTTCCTGCTCGGGACCGCCCTCGGCGGCTGCTCCTTCTTCAAGGGCAAGGAGTACGACGAGACGGAGGGCTGGAGCGCCAACAAGCTCTACGCCGAGGCCGCCTCCGAGATGGATGCCGGCAACTACAAGAAGGCCATCGAAGTCTACGAGAAGCTCGAGGCCCGCTACCCCTTTGGCCGCTACGCCATGCAGGGCCAGCTCGACGTCGCCTACGCCAACTACCGGGCCGAGGAGCCGGAAGCGGCCATCGCCGCGGCCGACCGGTTCATCAAGCTCTACCCGCAGAACCCATTTGTTGACTACGCTTATTTCCTGAAGGGAATCGTCAACTACAACCGCAGCGTCGGCTTTCTGGACCGCTATGTCCCCACCGACCCGTCCCAGCGCGACCCCGGCTCGGCCCTGGACGCCTTCGCCGACTTTGCCGAACTGGTCAAGCGCTTCCCCGACAGCAAGTACGCGGCCGATGCCCGACAGCGCATGGTCTATCTGCGCAACAATCTGGCTCAGAACGAGGTCAATGTCGCCCGCTACTACATGAAGAAAGGCGCCTATGTCGCCGCGGCCAACCGCGCCAGCTATGTGATCGAACACTTCCAGCGCACCAGCGCGGTGAAGGAGGCCCTGGAGGTCCTGGTCGCGGCCTACCAGGCGCTGGGGGAGCAGAAACTGGCCGCCGACGCCCAGCGGGTGTTGGACGTCAACCGCAAGGCCGGACGCTTTATTTCCAACGAACCGGCCCCGGCCGAAATCGGTCTCTCGCGCAAGTTCTGGGACTATCTGGAACTCGACCGCAACTAGCCGCACGCGCCACCGGGCGGGCGCGCCGCACGCCGAAAGGCCCGCCGGCCCGGACCGGCTGCGCGCCTCAGACCGCGGCCTCGTTCTCCTCTCCGGTGCGGATCCGCACCACCCGGGTGACCTCGGAGACGAAGATCTTGCCGTCGCCGATCTTGCCGGTGCGCGCGGCCGCCGTGATGGCGTTGATGCAGGCGTCCAGGTTCTCGTCCGCCACCACCAGTTCCACCTTCACCTTGGGCAGGAAGTCCACGACATACTCAGCCCCGCGGTAGAGCTCGGTGTGGCCCTTCTGCCGCCCAAAGCCCTTGACCTCGATGGCCGTCATACCGGTGATGCCCGTGGCGGACAGGGCCTCCCGGACGTCGTCGAGCTTAAAGGGCTTGATAATCGCTTCGACCTTCTTCATGGGGTACTCCGCTGCGGGTCAGGACGGTTAAAGGGTGTGAGTATAAGTTCAGGCCCCTAAGAAGAACAGGCGGCGAGCGCACCGCCGCCGCGACTCGGCGGCACGACGCGTGTGCGGCGCACGGCCCTCAGTGCCGCAAAGACGCAAAGACCGGGCGACCGGCTTGCGGCCGCGCCGGGCGGGCATTGCCCCCCGTGACCCGCGCCAGGCGGGCGAGCAGCGTCGGCGCCAGTTCCACCGGGGCGGCCAGGACGAACCAGGTCACGGGCTCACTGCACGGCGGGTTGGCAAGCGACCCCGTATAGCGGTAATAGCCGCCATCGGGCGGGAACAGCAACATCGGGTTGACGCCCACCTGCCGGTAGGACACCCGCTCCCCGGCCAGCAGCGGCAGGCGCTCGACGATGCGCACCAGGGTGCTGTTGACCCGCGCGCCGGGCTGGATCGGGACCACCACGACCATGGGCCGCCCGGCCGGATCGCGGTGCACCAGGTGGACCTCCGCCGCCGCCGCCGCCCCATTGATCAGGGTCTCCCCCGGGGCATGGAAGTGGAAGCTGAGCAGGCGGTAGGACTCGGCGCCGACCCGCAGGTCACCCCCCGACAGGGCGAGCAGATGGACACCGCGGCCATCGTTGAGCGCGTCCATGGCCTGGGAGCGGTAGCGCGGCTGCAGCGGCTCATAGGGGATCGGCTGGACATAGCGGATATCGATCGGTGACTGCTGCTGCCCCACGCGGCAGGTCGCGAACTCCGGCGACAGGTCCGCCCAATGCTCCGGGCCGGTCGCACCCTGATAGGACCAGGCCGGGTCCGCGGACCGGGTCGGCCCCGGGGCGGCCACGGGCGCAGGTCCCAGGGGCAGCAACAGCGCGGCGGCGAGCAGCACGCGGACCCAGGACCCGTCGGCGCGCGTGACATCGGAACGGGCGGCCATATCAGTTCGGCTTCCGCGTCAGACCGGCCATGGGCACCAGTTCGACCTTCCCGGGTTGGTCCGCATACTGGGGGAGTTCCCCGCCGCGGCCCTGGAGTTGCGCCAGTTCCCGCTCCCGGGCCGTGATCAGCAGCAGGCAGTGGCGCACATCCTCGATGGTGGCGTCGCGCAGCGGATGGGGCATCCCGGGCGCCGGGGTCAGTTCGCGCACGATCGTGGTCAGGGTCTGGCGCAGCGCGATCAGGATCTGTTGATCCTGACTCAGCGGGGGAGTCGGCACTGGGGTCGGTTGGGTCATCTGGGTTCCTGTATGACTGGGCGCAATGGCTCGGACTATTGGCATTGGGTGCGCCGTGCGCACCTTGAGAGACTGCGGAGGAACGAAACGGCGTGGGCCTTGCAACCCCCGCGGTGCGCGCGGCGCACCCTGCGAGTGCAGGCTCGGCACCTGGTCCGCGCACCTCCACCCGGCCGGACTAGCGTGCCCCGGAGCCGGCACAGCGCGACGCAGGCTCAGTCTCGAATTCGGAGAGCACGCCGTCTTCGTAGTCGACCGAGATGCAGGCGCCAACCACCAGCGGACCTTCATCTTCATCAATGATAATGGGTTGCGTCACCTCGATCCGGCGTCCGCCGATCACCCAGGTCCCCCCAGGACCCTGCGGACGGCTCTCGATGACCCCATAGAAATCATCGTCGGCATGACCGCAGAGCGGCAACGCGAGGGCGGCGGCCGCGATCGACAACAGCATGGCGGAAGGTTTCATGGTGTGCTCCTGAGCATGGTCATGGGTACCGGCACGGATCGGCGCGACCCCGGACCCGGTGCGGCGAATGCCGACGCCCGTGATATGGAGTCGATGGGAGTAAAGCCAATTTCGCTCCACTGGTCAAGACCGCATCGGCGCATGGGTGCGATCAGAACTGATGTGATGACCGAGATCCCGGGTACGCTGTCGTTGTCGCTGTCGTTGTCGTAATCGAACAATCCGACCACGATCACGACAACGACAACGACGCCCGGTCCGTGGAAACGTCCGGTGGTTGTCAGTGTGACACCTTCACCGCCCGCGCCGCGGCGCGCCGGGCCTGCTCGCCCGTGATCGCGGCGAGGTAGGCGCGGTCCCGCTCGTCGAGCAGGGCGTCGCTGTAGAAGCGATTGGCGGCCCCGAGCCGGAAGCGCCGCCGGCTTGGGCCATCCTCGCCCCCCGGGACCGCGACCTCGCGGTCGAAGCGTGCCCGCAGCCCCGGGCGCTGGAAGGGGTAACCGTGGCGGGCGTAAGGCAGGTTGCGGCAGAGCTGCAAGTCGGCGTCGCTCAAGGGGGCCAGCAGTGCGCCGGCCTCCGGGTCAGGACCGGCAGCGTCGTCTGGGCTCGTGACGCCGGCCGCGTCCGGGCACGGAAGCTTGATCCCCTTCTCACCGGCGAGGGTGGTGGCCAGCGGCCAGCCGTGCAAGTCGAGGACGAAGTCCCGCGTGGGGGTCCAGTCGGTGGCCGCGAAGCGGTAGGCGATGCGTCCGGGCGCATCCACCCCGCCCAGGCGCTCCTCGAAGCCGGTGAAGCCCAGACCCTCCGGCCAGCTCAACCCATGGGCAGCAGCGCGGGGCGAAACGATGAACTCGGCGAACCCGATGGGGCCGTTCCAGAGGGCACCAGTGCGGGTGATGTACTGCACCTGTTCGAAGCCGATCCCGGTGCCGGAGGAGAAGCGGTAACGGTGCCGGACCTCCACGCGCTCGTCGGGCGCGAGCCTGATGTCGAAGGCATGGACGCGCCCGATGCACAGCCCGAGCCCCGGCCAGGGCTGCTGCTCCACGAGCCGGGTCGGGACCGGCCGGCCGCGCACCAGGGTCGTCAGATCGCGGAATTGGGGGTCGTGATAGAGACCGGTGACATTGTGGTCCTTCACCGCGAAGGGGCAGCCCTCGGGGAAGGCAAAGGCGGTGGCGATGGGTTCCGCGGTCGGGTTGTGGAAGGCATAGGTCGCATCCGCATCCCAGTCCTTGGCCCCCTGGGTCAGGACCACCCGCTCGGCCACCATGCGGATGCGGCTCGGTTCCACCGGTGCCAGCCCGGCGGCCAGCCCCCGCGCCTCGAAGTCGTTGGCGGCGGCGGTTGGCAGCAGGCCGGTCGCTGCCAGCCAGGGCCACAGGAGCCAGGCCAGGGCCAGGGCGCGGGCGGGATGCCATCGGGGGTGGTGCCGGTCAGCCATGGGAACCGCCGTGTAATTTGCTGGAAAGGGATGGTTTCCGCTGCGGCGCCCAGGTTCCAACCTCGCCACCGTTGAGTCAACCCGCACTGCGAGCCTGGCGCCCACGCGCCGCATCGGAAGAGCCACAACACGTCGTTACTCGGCAAGGAAATGCTGCGATGGGCGGATCCTGTCGGAGCGATCCTGACCTGCGCACCGTGCGGGTGCGCACCCTCCCCTGCCGCAGGACCGGAGATAGCCACTGGTCCGCGCGCGCCCTTTGTGCCAAATTACCTGCACGCCGAGCCCGCGTGGGGCGGAACGCGATAGCGGTTCCGCCAGTTCAGCCTCGCATGATGTTGCGAGGCATGGCCAGGGAGCCGATGAATGCACCTGGAAAGCCCAGTTATCACGCCAAGACGCCAATTTCGCTAATTTTTTTCAATGCGTTATCAGCGTTGCGCGATTCACCCGTCGGATACTCTGGATACTGGACTTACCCTCTTTGTATTTCTTGGCGAGCTTGGCGCCTTGGCGTGAACGATTCCCGGACTTTGGATGAATCATCCAGTAACGACGCCGGCGGCGACACCCACTCCATGACCAACGCACCAGACTATGGCCTCCGGCCGGCCGCCCCCCAAGATCTCACGGCCATCATGCACCTGGAGCGGGCGGGTTTCGCCCCCGCGCTGCGGGAACGCGAGGCGGTGTTTCTGGAGCGGATGACCGCCTTTCCCGAGGGCTTCCTACTTTTGGAACAGCATAGCTCCCACCAATGCCTGGGATACATCTGCTCGGAACTCTGGGACTTCGAGGAAGCACCCGACCCGACCCGGCCCGGTTCACGCTCAATCACAGCGCCGGTCGCCACCATTGCCCGACCGGGACCGAGCTTTACCTTTCATCGATGACCATCGATCCCCGCTACCGGGGCGCCGGGTTAGGCGCCGTCCTGTTCGGGGAATGCGTCGCGCGCCTGACCGAACGCTTTGCCCTCCGGTCGGTGATCCTGATCGTCAATGAGACCTGGACCCATGCCCGGCAGATCTATCTGCGCGGCGGTTTCCGCGATTGCGGCCGGATCGAGGAGTTTTTCGCAGCACCGGAGCACGCACCGCACGCGGCCATCATAATGAGGAAGCCCGCGTAGATTACATTGCCATCAGCGGTATTCTTCGAAGAATGCTTCGTCTACTTCGTATACAGTCTTCGGTTTCACTCCGAGCTCCAGGCGCTCAAACATTTTGACCAATGTGTCTCCGTCCACCAACTCGATCGGCGGCGCCCCGTCACGTCTCGCTTCTTTCATCGCCTCGGTCGTAAAAGTACCGGTCGTGATGATGATGCCTTTGTCCGCTCGCCCCATCATCGCACCGCGGAAATCACGCACCTGTGATGCCGAGACCGCACCAGCATAGCGTTTACATTGAAACAAGACGGTGAAGCTCACAAATGGATTGACCTGCAGAATGCCATTGCCATCAATTCCGCCATCGCAGGATTTGCCAGTAACTACGACGCGCTCGAAGCCGGACTCGCGCAGTAGTCGCTGCGACGCGCGCTCGAAACCACCGGGTGAAAGAGATCTCAGAACATCCAAGAGGGTTCTGGTATCCACGGCGCTCTCGGCTTGGTCCGTCGGCGGGGTAGTGTCTATGTCGTTTTCCGCGCCATTCTCATCCCCGATGGTCCGCATGGCAGCATGCGTATCCTTGAAAATCTTGGAAACCACGTTCGGAGAGAGTTGTACATGACGCCCCTTCTCAGTCAATGCCCAGACACCACGTTGCGAGGAATCGACGATATCCGCCTTGGCCAAGTGGAAACGTGCCCACGCCACCTGATTGCGTACGCGCGAACTGCCGCTCTTATTAGTTTCTGCCTGTTCTTGTTCGGAAATGTGCAAGCGTTCCAGAACGGCATTAGTCACTTCTTTCGGCTGCCCCGAGCCGCCGAGTTCTCTTAACGTCTCCACGATCGGAATGAAGAAGCGCAGAAACTGTGGTCCTTGTATTTTTTGCATCTTTTTGGCCGAATGATGAGGCGGAACGTCCTAGCAGAAGCTTGTACTAGACCCACTGGAAGCCAATTCCCACGCTCAACGATTACAGGAACGGATTTTCGACCGTCAAGGCGCCGATCCTTTGCCCATGCTGCAAGTCTTCACTGAACAGGCGCGTGCAACCGGTCTCTAAAGCGGCAGCGACAATCAGTGAGTCGTAGAAATGGAATCCATAACGCTCCTGAACAGCAATACCCCGTTCGTACATCGCAACGGTCGGTACTACCTTCCACAGCGGCACCAGGACGGTACGGAGATATTCGCCGGCCCCAGCGTGATCCAGCGGAATCTCTGCCTTACGCAGGGCAACGTTCAGGAATTCCTGAACGACCTGATAGCTGATACATCCCTGACCGGTTTGCAGAGCGCTGCGAACGATGCGGGTAGCGATCACGTGTTTGCGCGCATCCGAGTCATCGACGTGGTAAAGGAAGACATTGGTATCGATCAGTGCTTCAACGTGCATTCATTTCATCACGCGTGAATTTACGGCCGATGCGTACCTTGCCGCTGAGACCCGCAGTCAGGGCATCGAACGCCTGGAGAACCTCCTGCTGCTGGGCATAATCTGCCAGCCAGCGGCGGAACAGGGCGTCGAGCGTCGTGTCCTCCTTGCGCGCGCGCTTCATGGCGGCTTCGATGAGGTCTTCTTCCAGACTGATCGTGATTTCTTTGGTCATAGGCTCCTCAGTCGTTGCTTTGACCGCTCCGGCTCCCGGCAGCGCGGGAGCAATTGCCCGATCGAGACGCGGAGCGTCCCGGGAGGCATTCCCACGCGGAGCGTGGGAACGAGAAGCGCGCGCCTGTCAGCGCTTCTTCGGCGGCATCAGGTCGGTAATGGACCCATGCGCCATCTCGGCGGCCAGGCCGATGGTCTCGTTCAGGGTCGGGTGCGGGTGGATGGTGAGGCCGATGTCCTCCATGTCGGCGCCCATCTCCAGGGCGAGCACGGTCTCGCCGATCAGTTCCCCGGCGTTCACGCCGACGATGCCGGCGCCCAGGATGCGGTGGGTCGCGGGGTCGAACAGGAGTTTGGTCAGCCCCTCCTCCCGGTGGATGCCGAGCGCGCGTCCGCTCGCGGCCCAGGGGAAGACGCCCTTCTCGTAGGCGATGCCCTGCTTCTTGGCCTCGGTCTCGGTGAGGCCCATCCAGGCGATCTCGGGGTCGGTGTAGGCGACGGAGGGGATGGTGAGCGGGTCGAACAGGGCGGGCAGGCCGGCGATCACCTCGGCCGCGACCTTGGCCTCGTGGGTCGCCTTGTGGGCCAGCATGGGGTTGCCCACCACGTCGCCGATGGCGTAGATGTTGGGCACATTGGTGCGCATATGGGCGTCGACCGGGATGAAGCCCTGGGCATCCACGGTGACGCCGGCCGCCTCGGCGTTGATCAGCTTGCCGTTGGGACGGCGCCCGACGGCGACCAGGACCCGGTCATAGGTCGCCTCCCCCGGGTGCTTGCCCTCGAAGACCACCTTGATGCCCTCGGCGACGGCGTCCATGCGCGCGACCTTGGTCTGGAGCAGGATGCGCTCGTAGCGCGGCTTGACGACCTTCTCCAGCACCCGTACCAGATCGAGATCACAGCCGGGGATGAGCTGGTCCTGCAACTCCACGACATCGATACGCGAGCCGAGCGCCGCATAGACGCTCGCCATCTCAAGGCCAATGATGCCGCCGCCGACGATCAGGAGGCGCCCTGGAATGTCGCGGATCTCCAGGGCCCCGGTGGAGTCCATGACCCGCGGGTCCTCGTGGGGGAAGCCCGGGATGCGCACCGGGGTCGAGCCGGTGGCGATGATGCACTGGTTGAAGTTGATGCCGACCCGGCCCTCGCGGGTCTCCACGCTCAGGCGGCGCGGCCCCTCGAAGCGGGCGCTGCCGGTCAGGATCTGGACCTTGCGCTGCTTGGCGAGCGCCGCCAGGCCCCCGGTGAGGCGCCCGACCACCTGCTCCTTGCCGGCGCGCATCTGGTCCAGATCGATGGTGGGGGGCGCGAAGGTCACACCCATCCCGCCCAGGGCCTTGGCCTCCTCGATGATGGCGGCGGTGTGCAGCAGGGCCTTGGAGGGGATGCACCCGACGTTCAGACAGACCCCGCCCAGGGCGCCGTAGCGCTCGACCAGGATCACGCGCTTGCCCAGGTCCGCGGCGCGGAAGGCCGCCGTGTAGCCGCCGGGGCCGCCGCCGATGATCGCGATCTCGGTACTGAGGTCCTGGGCCTGGCCCGGCGCCTGGGCCTGAGTTTGGTCGGGACCGGGGTTCTCTGCGGGAGTGGATTCGTTCATGGTTGCTCTGCTTGGCCTTGATGTTGATCTGGGGGGCTGATCGGGGTCCGGGCGCCGGTCCGGCGGGAAGACCCCCAATGCTAACCGATGGGGGGGCGATTGGGGGATGAAGGATGAGGGATGAGGGATGAAGGATGAGGGATGAAAATTCCCCCGATGCTGACCGATGGGGTGTGGACTGGGGGATGCGGTCCGCTCGGGCGGGGTTCTGCTATAGTTCCAGTCTGTTCACCGCGGCGGCGGCCCGTGACCTTGGACTACCCCGCCCGGAAGGGTGGAAAGCCTGCACCAAGACCCGTCGGCGAGGTTGACGGCGGGTATCCCTCCCCGCCCGCTCCGGCGGGGTTTCTCGCGGAAGATTCAGATGACAGCCACACTGAGCGCCGTCCAGGCCGATATCACGGCCCTGGCGGTCGATGCCATCGTCAATGCGGCCAACGGTTCGCTCCGGGGCGGCGGCGGCGTGGACGGGGCCATCCACCGCGCCGCCGGGCCCGACCTGCTGGCGGAGTGCCTGACCCTGGGCGGGTGTGCACCCGGGGACGCCAAGCTCACCGGCGGCTATTGGCTGCCCGCCCGTCATGTCATCCACACCGTGGGCCCCGTCTGGCATGGCGGCGACGCGGGCGAGGCGCAACTGCTCGCCGCCTGCTACCGCCGCTCGCTGGAGGTAGCCGCCCGGGCCGGGGTCCGCTCCCTGGCCTTCCCCAGCATCAGCACGGGGATCTACGGCTACCCCATCGCCGCCGCCGCCCCCATCGCGGTCGCCAGCGTCCGCGCCGCCCTGCCGCGGCATCCGGAGATCCGGGAGGTGATCTTCTGCTGCTACTCGGCAGCCGACTTGGCCGTCTACGCGCCGCTGCTCGCCTGAGCCACGGCGCCCCGCTTGAGACTCAAGTCCCCTGCTATCACATAGAAGGCTTCCGGCTATTACGCCGCCCCCGGCGCCGGTGTTTGCCGCGGTCTACACCGTCGGCGCCCGCCGCACGCCACCCGTACTACAACTGCCTGACCTGCAACAGAGGAGTCCGACATGGACCAACGCTTCCCCCCGCGCCCCGCGCGGCTCACCAAGACCGTCGCCAAAGTCGTGACGGTCTATGACCCCCGCACCTGGAAAGAGAAGGGCCTGTGGTGGACCCTGGGCCTCTTCCTGGTCACCTACGTGGTGGTGATCATCGTCCTGGGCATCTACTGGTCCCGCTCACCCGCCGGCTTCGACGTGCGCGAGAATGCCTTGACGCTGCTCGGCAACGACCCCGCCAAGCTGGTACCCGGCAGCGTGACCACGGCCACCGCGATCGGAATCGCCAATACCCTGCTGCACAAGCCCGGGGGCTATCTGACCAACGACGTGGCCCCGCCCGGGCTCTATCTGGACAATATCCCCAACTGGGAATTCGGGGTCCTGACCGAACTGCGCGACCTCACCAGCACCATGCGCAACGACTTCGCCCGCTCCCAGACCCAATCGGTGGAGGACTCCGACCTGCAGGTGGCGGAACCCAAGTTCAATTACGACTCCGAGTCCTGGATCTTCCCGTCCTCCGAATCGGAATACGGCGGCGGGGTCGAGGCGTTGAAGCGCTATCTGCGCCGACTCTCCGACAGCAAGCAATACGACGGCCAGTTCTTCGCGCGCGCGGACAATCTCACCGACTATCTGCAGGTGGTCAGCAAGCGCCTGGGCAGCCTGGGGCAGCGCCTCTCCTACGCCGTCGGTCAGGCGCAACTGGATACCGCCCTGGCCGGTGACCCCAATGCCCGCCAGTCCAAGCCGACGGCCGATGAGACGCGGACCAAGACCCCCTGGCTCAAGATCGATGACTATTTCTTCGAGGCCCGCGGCTACACCTGGGCGCTGCTCCAGAGCCTGAAGGCGATCCAGATCGACTTTGAACCGGTGCTCCAGAACAAGAACGCCGTGGTGTCGCTGAAGCAGATCATCCGCGAACTGGAAAACACCCAGAAGCCGGTCTGGAGCCCGATGATCCTCAATGGCACCGGATTCGGGCCCATGGCCAATCACTCGCTGGTGATGGCGTCCTACATCTCGCGCGCCAACGCGGCGATCATCGAACTGCGCAATCTGCTGGTGCAGGGATAGCTCAGACCCGGTGTGAGCCGACGGTCAGGGTCAGCCCCGCGGGGGGCTGACCCGCTGCCCCGGCCCGGTCAACCGCGTGGTACCGCGCCAAGCGGGCGAATGCTCTGTGACCAAATCCGGGAAGGTCTCACGCCAAGGCGCCAAGCTCGCCAAGAAATACAAGAGCATAGGTCCAGTATCCGGCCTCGATCATCGTTCCGGCCTTGGCAGCAAGCGCAAGCCCCCGGAGAGACGCAGGTTAGAAGAAATCTCTCACGGAGACACAAAGACACGGAGATCCGGACGTGCCTTTCTCCGTGTCTTTGTGTCTCCGTGAGAGAAATTCCTGGACCAGGGGTGAGCAGACGCCGCCTGTCGGGTTGCGGCGCGCGCGGGCGCCGCGCTCTAACGTGACACCATCAGGGCGCGCCTAACCTAACCTACGCCACCGCATTTTTTCCAGGCTGGCACTCGCGAGTCAACGCGGATCGCCGCCGATCAACGCATCAAGCTCCCGCTCGGTCATGATCGGCACCCCGAGCGCCTGCGCCTTCGTAAGTTTCGACCCGGCCGCCTCTCCCGCCAGCAAAAAATCCGTATTTTGCGAGACGCTGCCCGTGACCTTGGCCCCCAGCGACTCCAACTCGGCCTTGAGCTGATCCCGCGGCCGGCTCAGGGTGCCGGTGATGACGATGGTCTTGCCGGCCAATGGCCGGGCGCCAGCCGGTGCTGCGGCGCGCGGCCAGCGGATGCCGGCGGCGATCAGGCGCCCGATCGCCTCCCGGTTGTGGGCCTGGGCGAAGAACCCCGCGATATGGGCGGCGACCACCGGCCCCACGCCCTCCACCAGGTTGGTGCCGTCGCCCTGGAGGTCCGCGGGCAGGGCCGCGCGCAGCAGGTCCAGGGTCTCGTAGGCCTGACCCAGGGCCGCGGCCGCGGCGCGATTGAGCCCCGGGATGCGCTGGTCTGCCAGCCAGTCGCCCAAGGCCCCCTGCGCAAGTGCCTCCGGATTGGCGCGCAGCCAGTCCTGCACGGCCTGCGCTGCTTTGGGCCCGACGCCGCGCACGCCGCGCGAACCCAGGAAGTCCTGCTCCCCGGCCGCCATCAGCGCCTCCAGGGAGTCGAAGTGGGCGGCCAGGGCGGCGGCCGTCGCCTCCCCCACCTCGCGAATACCGAGCGCGAAGATGAAGCGTGCAAGGCTGGTCTCACGGCTGCGCGCCAGCGCCTCGATGAGGTTGGCGGCGGATTTGTCGCCCATGCGCTCAAGACCCGCCAGTTGCCCCTGGGTGAGCCCGTAGAGGTCGGCGGGTTCGTGCACTAGCCCCCGTTCGACCAGTTGGTCGATCAGCTTGTCACCCAGGCCCTCAATGTCCATGGCCTTGCGGGAGGCGAAGTGACGGATCGCCTCCTTGCGCTGCGCGGGGCAATAGAGCCCGCCGCTGCAGCGGGCCACCGCCTCGCCCTCCGGGCGGATGACATCGGCGCCGCACGCGGGACACCGGGCCGGCAAGACCACCAGTTGGGCATCCGCCGGTCGCCGCTCGGGCAGGACCCGCACGATCTCGGGGATCACGTCCCCAGCCCGGCGTACATACACGCTGTCGCCGACCCGCACGTCCTTGCGCTCGACCTCATCCATGTTGTGCAGGGTGGCGTTGGCGACCGTGACCCCGCCCACCGCGACCGGCGCCAGACGCGCCACCGGGGTCACGGCCCCGGTCCGGCCGACCTGGAACTCCACCGCCTCCACCACCGTGAGCGCCTCCTGGGCCGGGAACTTGCGGGCGATGGCCCAACGCGGGTGGTGGATGGTCGCCCCCAGGGCGGCCTGGTCCGGGATGCTGTCCAGCTTGAAGACCACGCCGTCGATGTCGTATCCCAGGGCCTCCCGGCGACGCTCCAGGTCGGCGAAATAGTCCCGCGTGCCGGCCAGCCCCGTCACCTGCCGCAACTCCCGGGAGATCGGCACCCCCCAGGCGCCGATCCGCTGCAACATGGCGTACTGGCTCGGACCTGGGTCGACGCTGGTCTCGCCCCAACCGTAGCAGCAGAAGCGCAACGGGCGGGCGGCGGTGATGCGGGAATCGAGCTGGCGCAGGCTGCCGGCGGCGGCGTTGCGCGGGTTGGCAAAGGGCTTGTCGCCGCGCGCGAGCGCCTGCGCATTGAGCCGCGCGAAGCCCGCGTGCGGCAGATAGACCTCGCCGCGGACCTCCAGCACCGCCGGCCAGTCCTCGCCCAGCAGGCGCAGCGGCACGCCCTGGATGGTGCGCAGGTTGGCGGTAATGTCCTCACCCGTGGTCCCGTCGCCGCGGGTCGCGGCCTGGACCAGGACGCCGTCCTCGTAGCGGATGCTGACCGCCAGGCCGTCGAGCTTGGGCTCGGCGGTATAGAGCACCTCGGCGGTTTGGCCCAACCCGCCCAGGACCCGCCGGTGGAACTCCGCCAGTTCCCCGTCGCCCATGGCATTGTCCAGGGAAATCATGGGCAGGCGGTGACGCACCTGGGTGAACTCGGGCCGCGGCGCCGCCCCGACCCGCTGGGTGGGGGAGTCCGGGGTCACCAGGTCCGGGTGGCCGGACTCCAGGTCGACGAGTTCCCGGAACAGGCGGTCGTACTCGGCGTCCGGGATCTCCGGGTCGTCGAGGACGTAATAGCGGTGGTTGTGCCGGCGCAGCTCCGCCCGCAGCGCCGCGGCGCGCGGCGCTGCGGCGGCCGGCGCGCCCGCGGTCACCGCCGCACGGCCCTCGTGAAGCGCGCCTCATTGGCCAGGACGGACTTGCGCATCTCCTCCTCCTTGCGCACCGTCAGCGGCCGGCGGCCATCGTCGAACACATCGCCGCCTAAGGTGGTGGCGAGCTTGCGGGCGGTGGCGATCATCTCCTCCAGGATGGTCAGGTCCTCCGGTTTGCCGTCGAGTTGGGCGAACAGCATCATCCCGGGGGTGCTGAATTCCTCCATGTCGTCGAATGGGAAGGTCCCGGGCTTCACCATATTGGCCATGCTGAAATAGACCCGGGTGCCGTCGTCGAACTCGTCCAGGCAGTGGAAGATGTCCATGTCACCGGGGCGCAGGCCGCAGGACTCGGCCACCTCCAGCAGGTCGCCCCCCGGGAATTCACCGTAGCGCTTGGCGACGCTCAGTTGGATCAGCAGCGGGGCCGGGACGCCGTCGTCCGGGCCCTCGCGCACGGCCGCCCGCTCGGGCGCCCGCTCAGGCCCGGGGGACTCGTGCCGGGCGCCGTCGCCCTCCCACTGCGGGTCGTGCGCCTGGCCCTTGGGCTGCGACCCGGCGGGACCCGTGGCATAGGGTGTATCGTCCTCGTCGTAGCCCTCGTCCTCCGCGTCCTCAGCGGGACCGCGACTGCGCTCCCAGAGGTACAGGCCGAGGATCAGGATGGCTCCCAGGACGATCAGGATGAGTCTGACGGTAGTGGCGTCCATTCATGCTCAACGCGATGGTTAAAGGGAAGATCGGGCAGCCCGGAGTATAACCCGGGCGCCCCGTCGATGGGGACGGGCGCACCAACAGCGCCCGGCCGGCCCGGGTCCAGTTCCACCCCGGCGTCACGCCGCCGACAGGGCTGGATCGGGCCTTGGGATGAGGGCGCGGTAACCATAGCAGATCGCACCCGGGAGATCCCAATCGGGCCTGGCCCGGGGCGCGCGTGGGCACCGGATCACCCCAAACCCGGCAATTGCTCACGCCAAGGCGCCAATAAAAACAATAAGCTACGCGCAGCCGCCCCATCAGCCTTGAAAGAGCATTTTTTTCACGCAAAGACGCAAAGACGCAAAGTTTTTCAATGCGATAATTCTGTCGCACGGCTCACCTGCCGGGTGACGGGATCCTCGCTTGCGACGTTCTGTTCTTCTTTGCGTTCTTGGCGTCTTCGCGTGAAATCTGCCCTTCCTGGGCTCACTCATTTCGTGTCAGAACGAGTCGTCCCAGCGGGTTTCGTCCCAGCGGATTTGGTTTCAGAGGGTTTGGCCTGAGGAACTTGCGTCTCCGGGCGCGCCTGCAGCTCCGCCAGCAGGGCGCGGGCCGCAGCGCGCTCGGGAAACTCCTGCTCGGCGAGGTCCGTGAGCAGGCCCCGGGCCCGCTCAGGGGCACCGGTGGCGGCCAGGGCGGCGGCCAAATGGTAGACGAGGCTCGGGTTGGCGGGGCGCGGCAGGCGCGCGGCCGGCTCCAGCACCGCCAGGGCCCGTGCCGGTTGCTGCAGGGCAAGCAGGACGGCGCCCAGGGTATCGGCGATCTCCGGCTCCTCTGGCCGCGTCGCGTGCGCCTGTTCGGCCAGGGCTAAGGCGGCCTTGGGGTCGGTGTCCAGGAGCAGCATGGCGAGGTTGTTCTGGGCGAGCGGATTCTTCGGCTCGCGCGCCAGGATGGCGCGGTAGTGGTCGGCCGCCGCCGCGCTACGACCCTCATTGAGTTCGAGCTGCGCCAGCACGGCGCGCGTCTGAAGGTCGTCCGGATGGGTGGCGAGCCAGTCGCCGCCCGACTCCAGGGCCGCCGCATGCTCGCCGGCGGCGGCCAGGGTTTGGATCAGGGCACGCCGATAGCGCAGGTCCGTAAGCGCCGCCGCCTGATCGCCCCGCGCCAGGGCGAGCCGGCCCTGCTCGAAGGCGAGCGCGGGCTGCCCGGGCGCGACCTTGGCCAGCCGCAGGGCCAGCAGGGTCCGCGCCTCATCGCCCGGCTGGGCGGCGAAGGCGGCACTGAGCGCCGCACCGGCCAAGGGGTGCGCGGGGTCGCGGGTCAGCGCCTCGGTGAGTGCGTCCGCGATCTCGGCCGGCGCCTTGGGCGCGCCCTTCGCGGTGCGGGCCAGGATCATCAAATAGCGCGGGCCGGCGCCGTCCGGATCGGTCGCGGCCAGTTGCTCGAAGGTCTTCAGGGCCGGCGCGGGCCGCTCGGCGGCCAACTCCAGCAGGCCCCGTGCCCGCAGCACCGCGGCGCCCCCCGCCTGCTCCGGCGGTGCCTCTGCCAGTACCGCCAGGGCGCCGTCGATATCCTTGCGGGCGACCAGTAATTGACTCAGGGCGAGGCGCAGATCCAGGTTCAGCGGCGCCGCCGCCAGCCCCTTGCGCAGCCGCTCGGCGGCGGCGTCCTGGTCCTGGTCCAAGACCTCCAGGGCGGCCAACTGCACCTGGGCCGCGGTGTTCTGGGCATCCGCGCGCAGCAGTGCCTCCAAGGGGATGCGGGCCGCCTTGGGGTCCTTGTCTTGCAGGGCCAACCGGGCCAGGGCCAGGGCCGCGAGTTGGGACTTCGGGTCGAGCCCCTGGGCGCGAACCAGGGCGGTGCGAGCGCCGACGCCATCACCGGAAGCGGCGAGCGCAACGCCCAGGAGTTCTTGGACCCGCGCGCTCCCCGGCTCGTCCTGCGCCAGGGCCCGCGCCTGGGTCAGGGCCGCGTCGGTCGCACCGTCCGCCAGGGCCAGTCGGACCAGGGCCAGGCGCGCGGCGAGGTTCCCGGGGACCGCCTGGAGCAGGCGTTGCAGTTGCGCCCGCGCCCCGGTGCGATCCCCGGCGTCCGCCAGGCCCGCGGCCAGGGCCAGTGCATCGTCGGGCTGATCGGGGGCCCGTTCCACCAGCCGCCGCAGCACCACCAGGGCCTCCGCCTGGCGGCCCTGGGCGGCGAGCGCGCGCGCGAGGACCCGATCCGCCTCGACCGGACCCGTCGCCCCGCTGACCGGTGCTAGGACCGCCTCCGCCGCCGCCGCCTGACCCTGCTCGAGCAGGATACCGGCCTTGAGGACGGCAACCGCGGGATCGTCCGGCCGGGCAGTGGACAGGGGCTCCAGGTAGCGCAGGGCCTCAGTGTGCCGGCCCGTCCGCGCCAGGGCCAGGCTGGTGAGATAGGCCGCCTGGGGGTCGCCGGGCGCGGACTTGAGGAAGCGCTCCAAGAGCTGGATGGCCGCGCCCGGATCGCCGCGGCGCAGCGCGAGTGCACCCTGTGCAAGGTCCAGTCCCGCGAAGTCCGGATCGCCGGTCCGGGCGGCCGCGAGGTCCACCTCCGCTCCGTCCAGGTCGTTCAGGTCGAGGCGCACCATGGCGCGCTTGAAATGGGTCATCCAGGGGTTGGCCGCGTGCGCAATAGACCCGCTGTAGGCCGCCTCCGCGGCCCGCCGGCCCCCCCTGAGATAGGCGAGTTCGCCTTGCAGTTCAAGCCCCTGCGCCGACCCGGGGTCCGCCGCCAGGGCCTGCGTCACCAGGTCCGCGGCCCCCGCCGGGTCCTTCTCCCGGAAGGCCAGGCGCGCGAGCCCGAGGAGCGCACGCACATTGGCCGGGTCCAGGGTCCGGGCCTCGCGCAGGCGTACCCGGGCTGCGTCCGGCTCGCCCAGGCCCAGGTGCGCCTTGCCGTGCGGGCCGCCGCGACCGCGGGGGCCTCGGCCGGGGGGCTGTCCGCCGCGGTGCCCGCCGTCGGGGTCAGCAGATACAGCGCGAGCGCGAGTGCGGCGAGGGGCGCGTGACGGGACATGACGGAGACTCCGGTGGAGGCTGGACGGGCCGCCGATGGGGGGCGTTCGCGGACAATAATGATATACGAAACATAGGCGTGTGCGCCGGAGTATGAATTCGCGGACCTGTTCGTTCGCAAGAAGGCCACCGGCAAGCAGCTTAGACCAAGATGGCGGAACCGCATGCGGCGCTCCGCCCTATGCGGACTGATTCGCGACCCCATGCGGCACATGCCCGGTGGCCACATGCAGCCGCGCCTCGTCGCAGTGGACCTCCTGGTCGTCGAAAAAGATGTCGGCGTCGAAGGCGGCGAGGAAGCTCGCCTTGGAGAGCCCGCCCAGGAACAGTGCCTCGTCGATGCGGATGTCCCAGGCGCGCAGGGTCCGCACCACGCGCTCGTGGGAAGGGACGCCGCGGGCAGTGACGAGCGCGGTGCGCAGTGGGGCGGCGTCCGGGGGGAACAGGGCCTGGAGTTGCGCGATGGCGACCAGGAGCCCCTTGAAGGGACCGCCGGGCAGCGGCTCGTGGGCGAACGCGGACTCGCTGGCGTTGAACACCGCCAGGCCCTCCTCCCGGTAGAGTCGCTCCGCGTCGTCGGAGAACAGCACGGCGTCGCCGTCAAAGGCGATGCGCACTTGGGGATCGTCGGCGCCCCAGTCGCTGGAGGCGGCCGGCAACACGGTGGCGGCGGCGCACCCGGCGCTCAGCGCCAGGCGCACGTCGTTGGGGTCGGCAGACAGGAACAGATGCGCCCCGAAGGCCGCCACATAGCGGTACGGACTGGCCCCGCCGGTAAAGGCGGCGCGGGTGATGTCGAGCCCGTGCCGATGGGCCGAGGTCAGGACCCGCAACCCGGTGTCGGAGCTGTTGCGCGACAGCAGAATCACCTCCACCCGCCCGCGCTCGCCCAGGGTGGCGTTCAGGTTCATGAGCTTGCGCACCAGGGGGAAGGCGACGCCGGGTTCCAGGGTAGCGTTCTCGTGGGCGACCTGGTAGGCCCGGTAGGCGTCCACCCCCGCGGTCTCGAAGACCCGATGGGACTCGCTCAGGTCGAACAGGGCGCGCGAGGAGATGGCCACGATGAGGCGCACCGCCTGGGAGTCGGCGGGGGTCATGGGCTTGTCCCGTCGTCGTTGTCGTTGTCGTTGTCGTTGTCGTTGTCGTAATCGATGTTATCGTAGCGACCCGAACTCTCTCGCACGCCAAATTGCATCGCTTCTCCGATTACGACAACGACAACGACAACGATTGTACTCGTTGTTTAACCTATTTCTGACTCGTTACTAAGTCTACCAGGGCGCGAAGGAGTTCATGAACCGCATCGGGCGGCCGACGTTCTGACTCATGCTCGCCAGGTCGTCGCGCATGACGGCGGTGTTGCGGGTCATGTCCTGCATGGAGCGGTCCATGTTCACAATACTGGTGAGCATCGGCTCCAGGGTCTTCACATCGCGCGACATGGACTCCACGCTCATCGACATGCTGCGGACATTGGTGCTGATCTGCCCCATGTTCTCCGCGATCGACTGCATGTTGCTGGACAGCACCGTCATGTTGGAGTCGACACTGATGGCCAGGTAATGCACGTCCTTCGCCAGGCTGAACACCAGATAGAAGCCGTAGGCGGCCAGGATGATGAAGGCGAACAGGGAGGGATAGACGATCAGTTCCCAGCGCTTGGCACTGGTCTCGAACGACTGGGACAGGCGGTCGATCGCAAAGGCATTGACCTGGGCCTCGGTCAGATCGGCGGGGACGCAGGGCGGCGCGGTCACTTCGCCAGGCCCGCGCCGCGGCGCCTCCGGGGAAATCGGCGCAGTAGTGGATGTCTCAGGAGCCGCCATGTGTGGTCACCGGAAAGATTCGGATGTTGCTCGGACGTGAGGCCCCGGAGCTTAACAGAAAAACGCCCCCGGACAAGGCGCTTTGCGCCGACGTCCGCGGCTCCCGCCGGGGCGCGGGGATCCGCGCAGCGGGCGTGGCGAGGCCCCGCTCAACCCACCAGGTCGGCATAGAGCACCGCCGCCAGGCCCAGGAACTCACGGGCCGCCTTGCCCTTGGACTCCAGTTCAAAGACGGCGAGCCCCTCACTGAAGGAGCGCCGGAAAACCGTCCGCTGCGACAGGCGCGGCTTGATGAAGCGGATACCGGGCAGTGCGACCAGGGCGGCGGCGGCCTCGTCGGTCTCGCGCACCGCGTGATGGGTGTCGCCGCGATTGATGAAGCCCAGGACCTCCAGGGGCCGCTCCCGCGCCACCGAGGCCACCAGGTGGATGAAGCGCTGGGCCGACCAGATGTCGGCCTGGGACGGCTGCACCGGCACCACCACCCGATCGCACAGGGCGAGCGCCAGGCGCAGGCTCTCCATGTCCGCGGTGCCGGCGTCGATGACGACCTGGTCGGCCCCCGCGAGCCCCTCAACAGTCAGGGCCTGCTTGTCGAGGACCGGTAGGACTGGGGCGTAACCCTCCTCCCGCCGGACCTCGAGCACGTCCGAGAGGGTCGCCTGGGGGTCGATATCGACCAGGCGGCAGGCGACCTCCCCGAGCGCCAGCCAGACCCCCAGATTGAATGCGACCGTGCTCTTGCCCGAGCCCCCCTTCAGACTGGCGACCAGCGTGATCATGTGGTCGCGCCCGCGCTCAGCGCCCGCCCGGTTGCGGTGCGCCGGCCGGGGCCGGTCCACCCTGGGGCGGAGCCTTTTTGGTATAGCCGGCCGGGACCGCGAACAGCGCATCCGGCTGGGGACCGACGCGGATGGCCTTGAGTTCGCTCACATAGCCGCCGGGAAACTCCTCCCGCACCGCGAGCTGTAGTTCCGGGTCATACCACTGGAGATTGACCGCTGGCGGCTGGTTGGGCACCACCGTCGTCATCTGCCACTTTTCCGCCGCGCGGCCCTCGATCGTCTCGGTACCGAGGAGCTTCAGTTCCATGGTCTGACCGTTCGGCAGCAGGTGCTTCAGGGGCAGGCCCCTCTCCTGGTCGAGCCACTGGATAGCGGTCAGGGTTTGGCCCTTGTCGACCATGGACATCTCCCATTTCACGGCCGTTCGCCCGTTCACCTCCTCGGTACCGAGTCGGCGGCAGGTCAGGCCCGCCAGGCCGACGCAGGGATCGGCCTCGGCCGAGGGCGCGACCGGCGGCGTGGCGGCCCCCGGGGGCGTTGCACGCTCCAGGTAGCTCTGCTCGGCCGGGAACAGGATCCACTCCATGCCGCGCTTCTGATCGCTGATCCGCACCACCTCCCGACCCTGTTGAGACATCTCCATGCGCGAGCGCGCGTCGCCCACGAACATCTTACCGCCGACAACCTGACCGTCCGGGGCCTGCCGCACCATCTCCGCCGCGAACTGGACCCCGCCGGCCGCCCGAGCTGGCCCCGCCGCCGCCATCACCACGGCCAGCAGCGCCGCTGAAACCACACCTGTTTGAATTTTCATGCCATTCTTCCTCATCTGTTCGTTGATCGGTTTGGCCTGGGTTCGGTGCCGGCCCCGCCGTCGGGACCTGTCCGGTCAGCGGCCGGCCTCGTCGCGGGGGCCACCGCCCGGGGGCCAGGCCGACGGCGTCCCGGACGCGTGACGCGGCCCACTCCCGGCGGCGGACGGGCGCGCACCCGCCCCCTGCCCCTGAAGCCCCTGCTCGCGCTCACTCAAGGGACGAAAGTGGTAGGCAGCGGGGTCCGGCCCGCCCCCGGCACGGTAGCCCGCGGAGGGCGGATCACCGCGAAAACGGTAGCCGGATGCGCCCGGCGGCGGGGCCGCGGCGCTACCGGGCGGTCCGGCCTGGACCGGCGTCACCGGGGCCGCGGCGTCCGCGCGGAAACGATAGGCCGGCGCCGCGACTGGCGGCCCCTGGGGAGCCGCTGCGGGACCCGCCGCCCCCGCCGGAGGCCAGCCGCCGGTCCAGGCCGGCTGCCGGCCCGGCGCCGGGTCACCGGTGTCCCGGGACCAACTGGATTGGGCCTGGCCATCGGCCCCGGCGCTACCCTGGTCCCAGGTGGGGCCGAAGGGCGCGCGGTCGCGCCCGCCCGTGTCCGGGCGGGCCGCGGGGTCCGCCGCCAGCCCCCAGGGATTCCCCACCGCCGACTCCTGCTGAAGCAGGAGCCCCGCGGTGATGAGCAGCAGGTGCGGCCAGCGGCGCGCCCCAGTACGGTCGCGGACCACCGCCTGAGATCCCGTCGGGGCGCACCCCGAGGTCACGTCCCGTCCCCGCCGCGTTCATCGTCGCCCTTCAGCCGGATGCCGCGCCGCGGGGCGCGCTTGGGACCCGACTGCCCCCCGGGGCCGGCGGTGCCCTTGGGTGCCGGGGCACCCCCCCGGGGCGCCTTGGCCGCGGCCTTGGCGTCGCCCCCGGTCTTACCCGCGCCCCCGGCCGCCCTGGGTCGGGGCGCTGTGGACTTGACCGGGGGTACCGGCGCCGTCGCGCCCCCATCGGTCCTGCCTGGTGCCGCCACAGTGCCCGGCCCCAGTACCAGGGCCGAGCGCGGCTTGGCCGCAACGGCGGCGGGCGCCGAGTCCGCCGTCGCCCGGTTGGCCGCTGGGGCGTCGGCGGCGAGTGGATCGGCCGTGCCGCCGCCCCCCGCCCCGCCCGGTCTTACTCCGGCTCCGGGTGCCGGCCCAGGCCCGGCCCCGCCGCCGGGCGGTACTGACGGGCCTGGCCGCGGGCCGCGGGGGCGCGGCGGCGGCTTGGGTTTGAAGGCGTTCTTGGCGATGTCGAACAGCAGGATGAAGATGCCGCGCACGGCATAGAAGATCAAGATCAGCACCTCGCCGACCTTCGCCAGGACCGGGGTGCCAGCGTCCACCCGGGCGCCTCGCCCCTGGGCCGCGCGTTCGGCCGCCTCCGCCTGGCAGGGCAGCCCTCCGGGCGGCAGGTGCAGCGCCGTGGCGGCGGCCACTGCACACATATCCCGACTCTTGGACACGCACCCCAGGGGGATAACGACCAGGGTGAGGACCGTGGAGACCAGGGTGCCGGCCAGCAGCGAGATCGCCATCCCCTGGAAGATCGGGTCGGTGATGATCACGCTGGAACCGGCGACCAGCGCCAGCGCGGTGATCAGAATGGGCCTTGTGCGGACCTTGCAGGCGCGGATCACGGCCTCGTCCACCGGCGTCCCGCGCTGGATCTCGTGGATGGAGAAGTCCACCAGCAGGATGGAGTTGCGTACGATGATACCGGCCAGCGCGATCCAGCCGATCATGGAGGTAGCCGTGAACTCACCCCCGAGTCCCAATTCGAACATCACGAAGTGGGCCGGGATGATGCCCAGCAGCGTCAGCGGGATCGGCGCCATGATGACGAGCGGAATGCGGAAATTGCCAAACTCCCAGACCACCAGGATATAGATCAGCAGCAGGGCCACGACGAAGGCCGCACCCATGTCGCGGAAGGTCTCGAAGGTGACGGTCCACTCCCCGGCCCACTCCAAGGCGAGCCGGTCGGCGGCCGGCGGGGGGCTCAACCAGTAGAAGGCGTCGCCGAAGCCGCCGCCGGCCGCGGGCCGGGTGCCGTCCGGGGCGCGGTAGTCGGCCGCCGCCATCAGGTCCTGCACCTGGAACATGGCATAGACCGGCGCGGCCAGGCGCCCGCCCACGTCCGCGACCACGTATTCCACCCCGCGCAAGTCCTTGTTGTAGATGACGGCTTCCTCCTTGGCGCGGCGCAACTGCCCCAGTTCGCGCAGCGGTACCGTGAAACCCTGGCCGGACTGGATCGGCAGGTCGCCCAGGCCGTCGATCCGGGAGCGCTCCGCGAGCGGGACCTGCAGCACGATCTGGGTGGGCTCGTGACCGCTCTGCTGCCCGGCCGCCTGCTTGACATCCCCGATGGGGGCGCCGCCCAGGGCCATGGTGAGGTTGCGGTTGATGGTGTCCACCGAAATCCCGCGGCGCACCGCCTTTTCGGTGTCCACGTCGAAGCGCCAGTAGTCGAAGTCGCCGCGCAGGTAATTGTCCACGTCGCGCGTGCTCTCCGCCTTGCGGAAGAAGTCCGTCACGTCCTGCGCGAAGGCCCGCCGCAGTGCCGGCGTGGGGCCGTGGACCTCGGCCACCACCGACTGCAGCACCGGCGGCCCGGGCGGCATCTCCACCACCGCCAGGGTCGCCCCGGTGCCCGCGACCAGGGGGGCGAGCGACTCGCGCGCCGCGACGGCGATCTCGTGGCTGGTGCGGTCGCGCTCATGCTTGTCGGTGAGCTGCACCTGGACCTCCGCCTGCCAGGGCTCGGTGCGCAGGTAATAGTGCCGGACCATGCCATTGAAATCGAAGGGACGGGCGGTCCCGGCATAGACTTGAAGCGCGGTCACCTCGGGCTGCGCGCGCAACCGTTGCGCCAGGGCGTCGGCCAGGTTCGCCGTGACCGGCAGCGCCGTGCCCTCGGGCATGTCGATCACAACCGAGAACTCCGGCTTGTTGTCGAGCGGCATCATCTTGACCGCTACCCACTTGAAATAGAAGAAGGAGCAGGCGAACAGAAAGCTCCCCCACAGGACCAGCCGGAAGATGCGCCGCTTGCGCGGGCTCTGGATCAAGGGGGTGAGGATCGCGCGAAAGAAACGCTCGATGCGCTCGGCGTCGCGGTGTTCGCGCTGCTCCGCCGCCGCCAGATAGGTCAGCGACGGGCGCAGCCACTTGGAGATGGCGAGATAAGGCGTGAAGACGAAGGCCGCGAACAGCGAGATGAACATGGCCACCGAGCCGAGCTTGGGGATCGGCGCCATGTAGGGTCCCATCATGCCGCTGACGAACCCCATGGGCAGCAGGGCGGCGATGACAGTGAAGGTGGCGAGGATGGTGGGATTGCCGACCTCGCGCACGGCATCCACCGCGGTCGCGTCGTCGGTGCGGCCCTCCGCGAGCCAGCGCCGGTAGATGTTCTCGATCACCACAATGGCATCATCCACCAGGATGCCGATGGAGAAGATGAGCGCGAACAGGCTCACCCGGTCGATCGTGATGCCCCAGATCCAGGCCACGAAGACCGTCATGAAGAGCACCACCGGGATCACCAGAATGACCACGATGGCTGGCCGCAGCGCCCGGAAGGCCAGCAGCACCAGCAGGAAGACGAAGAAGGTCGCCTTGATCAGCTTGAGGATCAGCTCGGTCACCTTCTGGTCCGCGGTCTGACCATAGTTGCGGGTGACGCTGACCTCCACGTTGTTGGGGATGCGGCTGCCCTGGAGCTCCGTCACCCGGTCCATGATGGCATTGGCGACCGTCACGCCATTGGTCAGTTCCTTCTTTGCCACCGCGATGGTCACCGCCGGACGACCCTGGGGCGCCGCCTGCTGCGCCGCCGCGGGCCCCGTGTAATAGGCCACCAGTTGCGTCGCATCCTCGGGTCCGAGGGCCACCCGGGCCAGGTCCCGGAGATAGACCGGCGCCTTGTTGAAGGTGCCGACCACCAGCCGGTTGATGTCCTCGACGCCCGTCAGGAAGGCGCCGCTGGTGAGGGTGAAGTGGGAACCGCTGGACTCCAGGCCGCCGGCCGAGGTCTCGGCATTGGCGGTCTTCAGTGTCTGGGCTACCTGATCCAGGCTGATCTGATAGCCCGACAGGCGCTCCGGATAGACATCGACGGTGACCTGCTCGCGCCGCCCGCCGATGATCATGCCGGGCCCCGTGTTCTTGACCTGCCCGATCGCCTGGAGCACGTCCTGGGCGAGCAGGCGCAACTGGCCGTCGTCCACGTCGGGCACCCCGTCAGCGTCCAGGTCCTTGGACCACAGGGTGAGGGTGACGATGGGCACGTCATCGACGCCCTTGCTCTTCACCAGGGGCGGCAACACCCCCGGCGGGATCTTGTCCATGTTGGAGGCGAGCTTGTCGTTCACCTTTACGAGCGAGGGCCCCATCGGCTGGCCGACGTCGAACTCCACGGTGACGAAGCCCCGCCCGCGCTGCGAGGCGGAGTAGACGTGCTTGACCCCGGGGATCTCGCTCATGATCCGTTCCAGGGGCTGCATCGCCATGTTGGCGACCTGCTGGGCCGAGGCCCCCGGGTATTGCACCATGATGTCGATCATGGGCACCGAGATCTGGGGGTCCTCCTGGCGCGGCGTCAGGATCAGCCCCAGGAGTCCCATGAGGAGCATGGCGACATAGAACAGCGGGGAGAGTGGGGAACGGATAAAAAACCGGGCGCTGCGCCCGGCGATCCCCAGGTGCTCATCGCCCAGGGGCGGCTCAGTGCGGTCGGGGGCAGCGGTCACTTCTTGGCTCATGAGACTTCCACGCAGTTCGACCGCTCCGGTGCGGCGTCGCTTAAGGGAGATGCTGAGTTAACCCCTGGTCCGCAATTAGTCCGCGAATAACGCGAATAACGCGAAAGAGATCAGCGCGCTCTATTCATTAATCCGTGCCGCCGGGGGCCGCGACCCTTGGTGTTATTCGCGTTCATTCGCGTTCTTCGCGGACTGATCCATGGGTCTGGTCGACTTGCTGCCGCGGGCGCGGCAGCGCGGCGACCGCCCGGCTAGCGACCAGGGGCCTCCTCCTTGGCCCAGCCCGCGGTGACGCGCGGCCCCGGGTTGGTGAGCACGCGCTCACCGGCCGCGAGCCCGCTCAGCACCGTCACGAGACCGCCGCTCAGGTCCTCACCGATGCGAATCAGGCGCAACTGGGGTACACCGCTGTCGGTGAGGACATAGACGCCGGGTAGGCTGCCGTTGTAGCGCACCGCGCTGATCGGGATCACCGGATTGGCGCGCGCCGGGGCATTGATATCAGGGATCAGGACCTTGGCGTACATGCCGGGCTGCGACACCCCCTGGGGCAGGTCGAACTTGACCTTGACCGTGTGCCGCTGACTGTCGGCCACCGGGAAGATCTGGGCCACCCGCACCGGCACCTGGCGGTTGTGCGGGTCCAGTTCCGCCGTGACCACCAGGCCCTCGCGCAGCGCCGGGCGCAGGCGCGCCGGTACGTCCACCTCCACCTGGAGATATTCGACATCGGCGAAGTTCAGCAGCGGCTGACCCGGTTGGACCGTATCCCCCACTTCGACGAACTTCTTCGCGATGACCCCGGCAAAGGGGGCGATGCTGCGGGCGTCGCGGATCCGGGTGTCCAGGGCCTGGAGTTCGGCCTGGAGCCGCATGATGGTGTTCTGCGCCTCCTGGACTTGGATGCCGGAAGCAAAGAGGTCCGCGCCGCGCTCGGCGCCGCGCTCCCGGTCCCCGACCAGGCCCTCCATCGGACGGGTAAACATCTGGTCGAACAGATTGGGTACACCCATGCCGCCCGGGGCCGTGCTCGCCCGCGGTGAGAACATCTCCCGGTTATACTGCACCCCCGCGTTGCGCAACTGCGCGTCCGCGCTCGCCATCTGGGCGATCATGGCGCGGCGCTTGGCGACCAGTTCAGCATCGTCGATACCCACCAGGAGGTCGGATTCCTTGAAGGTATCGCCCTCGATGCCGGCGAGATAGGCGACCCGGCCCGCCAGTTGGGCGGACAGGGTCACGTCCTTATAGGGGATGACGGTCCCGCCCAGGGAGACACTGGGGGACCCCGTGGCCTGCTGGACCACCACGGACTCACCTACCTCCCAGGGCGGCGGGGCGGCAGCGACGCCGACTCCGGCCCCGGCGGCAAGGACCAGCAAACAGGCAGCGACACTACTTCTGATCATAGGTTCCCATCGTTTCGAACTTGAGACGCTTCATTCTGGATCGCATCGCCGGCCACCTCGGGGGGTCGGAGAGACGCGGCGCTGCCCCCCGGGCAGTATGCACGCGCGCCCCGTCCGGATTCAAGCAACGCACAATGAAAACTATAAAAAATATAAATTTATCAGAACGATGCCAGGGCTGCGCAAGGCCGCTGCGCCGCCGCTGGCCAGACCACCACGAGGGTGCCGGGACCAGCCTGCGGGGGCGCGCCAAGACTGCACCGGCGCACCGCAGCGCCACGGGAGACGCCGCCGTTACGTCGGGCGGGCGGCCAACGGGGCGCCAGACTACCGCGCCGCGGTCGATCGGTATACCATTCCTGGTCAATTTCCCGCCATTTCGGTGCCTACGCCCGCGGGTGCCGCGGGGGGGCGGGTGCCCGACCACGCGTCGCCGACCCGCCCCGGCGCCGGCGGGGCGCCACATTCAACGACCGCTCTCGGATGGCATTGCTTCTTCGATTACGACAACGACAACGATTGTATTCCCTGTTTAACTTATGTCTGACCGGTCACCAGGCGGGAGCAACACGATGCGGATCGGCGTGGACCTGGGCGGGACCAAGATCGAGGCGATCGCCTTAGACGGCGCGGGCGCAGTCCTGGCCCGACACCGCATCGCGGCGCCGCGCGGCGACTATGGCGCGACCCTGGAGGCCATCGCCGGACTCATCGACGCCATCGAGTCCGCAGCCGGCGGACCGGGCAGCATCGGCATCGGCACCCCCGGGGCCCTGTCACCCTTCACCGGGCGGCTGCGCAACGCCAACTCCGTCTGGCTCAATGACCGCCGCCTGGACCGCGACCTGGCAGACCGCCTGGGACGGCCGGTGCGCCTGGCCAACGACGCCGACTGCTTCGCCCTCTCCGAGGCCACGGACGGCGCTGGCCGCGGGGCCGCCAGTGTCTTCGGGGTCATCATCGGCACCGGGACCGGCGGCGGGATCGTGATCGGGGGCCGGCTGCTGGCGGGACCCAACGCCATCGCCGGCGAATGGGGTCACAACCCCCTGCCCTGGCCGCGCCCGGACGAGTCCCCGGGACCAGCCTGCTACTGCGGCAAACAGGGGTGCATCGAGACCTTCCTCTCCGGGCCCGGCCTCGCCGCCGACCACCGCCACCACACCGGCCTCGCCCGCACGCCGCCGGAGATCCGGGCCGCTGCGGCGCGCGGCGAGCCGGCCGCCACCGCCACGCTGGCGCGGCACGTCGACCGCCTGGCGCGCAGTCTCGCGACCGTCATCAACCTGCTCGACCCCGAGGCCATCGTCCTGGGCGGCGGCCTGTCCAACCTCCCTCACCTCTACGAGGCGCTCCCCGGCCTGATCCGCCCCTGGCTCTTCTGCGACGGAGTGGCCACCCGCATCCTCCCGCCAGTCCATGGCGACTCCAGCGGCGTACGCGGCGCGGCCTGGCTCTGGCCGTAGGGCGGATGCCCGCAGGGCGATCCGCCACGCGTTGCCCGCAGCCCGCAGTGGCGGAACCGCTGCGCGTTCCGCCCTACGTCCGGAATCCGACGGCTTCATGTGGTAATATTAGGAGCTAGGTCAGGCGCAACGGCCTGTTGAACATTTTGACCCTCCCCATCACCCCGGGTGATCGACCATGATCTGCGCCGCTGGTGCGCGCCGCGTCACGCACGGTTTCACGCTGCTCGAACTGCTGGTCACCTTGGCCATCATGCTCATCGTGCTGGCGTTTGGTAGCGGCCCCTTCGGCGCCATGATGGCGCAGAACAGACTGACTACGACGGTGAACGACTTTGTCGGCAGCCTCACGCTGGCCCGCTCGATGGCCGTGATGGGCAACGGCGCGGTCACCATCTGCTCCAATAACGGCGGTGCGTGCGGGAGCGCGACGGACTGGGCCAAGGGTGCGCTGCTGTTCAACGACCCGAGCGAGTTGGGGGGGACAGGGATGCAGATCAGGAAGCGCTTGGACGTCCCGACAGGGGTCACTATCCTCTCCAATGTCAAGGCCATCGTCTTCTACCCCGACGGTTCTGCCGCGCTACCGCGCCCGGACGCGCTATCGCGCCCTGACGCACTACCGGATGTCGGCGCCAGGTGGGTCTTTTGTGCCGCGTCGGGCGACGCGAGTCCACGGGTCATTTCGGTGACCGAGATCGGCGCCAATTACCTCTATAAACCGTCCGCTTGCACCTTGTGACGGGCTTGTCGGAGGGTCACGGGCAAGCTGGGTGCGTGAGCCTCCCCCGGTACCAGGCGCCGGTATCGATCAGGCGTTGTGGCCCCGCGTGGCGCCCGGCGGAAACGAGCACTCAGATCCGGGTCCGGGCGATTGACACAGTGCCCCAGTTGCCGCATCTCTTCGGCTTGCCCGGAACCCTTGTGCACGAGTCGCCACCATGAGCCTCCTCCAATCCGCCACGCCCGCGTTTCATGACCCCCACCTCACCGCGACCCGCACGGCCCTGGTGGCCGCCCTGCGCGCCTTCCTGCCGGCCGATGCGGTGCTGGAGCGCGAGGAGGAAGTGCGCCCCTACGAGTGCGACGGGCTCGCGGTCTATCGTCAACTCCCCCTGCTGGTGGTGTTGCCGCGCACCATCGCCCAGGTGCAGCAGGTGCTGCGCCTGTGTCATGAGCGCCGGGTGCCGGTGGTCGCGCGGGGGGCCGGGACCGGACTCTCGGGGGGCGCGCTGCCAATCGGGGATGGCATCGTGCTGAGCCTGGCGCGCTTCACGCGGGTCTTGGCACTGGACCCGGTGGCGCGCACGGCGCGGGTGGAGCCGGGGGTGCGCAACCTGGCGATCACGGAGGCGGCGGCGTCCCACGGTCTCTACTATGCCCCGGACCCCTCGAGCCAGATCGCCTGTACCATCGGGGGCAATGTGGCCGAGAATTCGGGCGGCGTGCATTGTCTGAAGTACGGACTGACCGTGCACAATGTGCTCGCGGTGAAGCTGGTGACCATGGCGGGGGACCTGATCGAGTTCGGCTCCGCAGCGCCCGACTCGCCGGGCTTCGACCTGTTGGCGCTCTACATCGGCTCGGAGGGGATGCTCGGTGTCACGGTGGAGGTCACGGTGGCCCTGCTGCCGGTCCCCGAGCGCGCCCAGGCACTGCTGGCCGCCTTCGACGACGTGGAACTGGCGGGGCAGGCGGTGGGTGACATCATTGCCGCGGGCGTGATCCCGGCGGGGCTGGAAATGATGGACGGGCCGGCGATCCAGGCGGCCGAGGCCTTCGCGCACGCGGGTTACCCGACGGATGCGGCGGCGATCCTGCTGTGCGAACTCGACGGCACCAGCGAGGAGGTCGCGGAACTGACGCAGCAGGTAGAGGGGCTCCTGCTCGCCGGCGGGGCGACCCAGGTCCGGGTGGCGCGCGATGACGCGGAGCGCCTGCGTTTCTGGAAGGGGCGCAAGTCCGCGTTCCCGGCGGTGGGGCGCATTTCGCCTGATTACTACTGCATGGACGGAACCATCCCGCGCCGTAAGCTGCCGGAGGTGCTGCGCCGCACGGCGGAACTGGCGGCCGAGTACGGGTTGCCGGTCGCCAACGTCTTCCACGCGGGGGATGGCAACCTGCACCCGCTGATCCTGTTCGACGCCAACCGGCCAGGTGAACTGGAGCGCACCGAGGCCTTGGGGGGGCGCATCCTGGAACTGTGCGTGGAGGTGGGCGGGACCATCACCGGCGAACACGGGGTGGGGATCGAGAAGATCAATCAGATGTGCGTCCAGTTCAGCCCGCAGGAGTTGGCCCAGTTCCGCGCCCTGAAGCAGGCCTTCGACCCCCTGGGTCTGTTGAACCCGGGCAAGGGTGTGCCGACCCCACGACGCTGCTCGGAGTACCGACAGTTGCCGGACCGGGGCGCGGCCCGGGGGTGATGTCGATGAGGGGGATGCCCTCGTTGTCGTTGTTCAACTTGATTTCTGACCCGGGGACGACCCCGGGACCCCGGGGCGGGACGCCCCGGCTCCTCTCTGGAACCCAGCCCCATGCAAGACAACCCGGACCGACTCATCAGCCCCCTGGCCGCGGCCGACGACAGCGCCATGGATCGGGCGATCCGTCCGCGCCGGCTTGAGGACTATGTCGGCCAGCCGGCGGTACGCGAGCAGATGGAGATCTTCATCGGCGCGGCCCGCGCCCGCCGCGAGGCGCTCGACCATGTGTTGATCTTCGGCCCGCCGGGACTGGGCAAGACGACGCTCGCCCACATCATCGCCCACGAGATGCAGGTCAATCTGCGCCAGACCTCGGGGCCGGTGCTGGAGAAGCCGGGTGACCTGGCGGCGCTGCTGACCAACCTGGAGCCGGGGGACGTGCTGTTCGTCGATGAGATTCACCGCCTGAGCCCGGTGGTGGAAGAGGTGCTCTATCCAGCCTTGGAGGACTTCCAGCTCGATATCATGATCGGCGAGGGGCCGGCCGCCCGCTCCATCAAGCTCGACCTGCCGCCCTTCACCCTGGTGGGGGCGACCACCAGGGCCGGGCTGCTGACCTCGCCGCTGCGCGACCGCTTCGGCATCGTGCAGCGCCTCGAGTACTATTGCGCGGAGGACTTGGCAACCATCGTGCGGCGCTCGGCAGAGATCCTGGCCATCCCCACGGACCCGGACGGGGCGGCGGAGATCGCGCGGCGCGCCCGCGGCACGCCGCGCATCGCCAATCGGCTGCTGCGGCGCGTGCGCGACTTCGCGCAGGTGCGTGCCGATGGACGTATCACGGTCGCGGTGGCGGATCAAGCGCTCGCCATGCTCAAGGTGGACGCGCTGGGATTCGACCACATGGACCGGCGCCTGCTGGCCGCGGTGATCCAGATGTTCGACGGGGGACCGGTGGGGGTGGAGAGCCTGGCGGCGGCGATCGGCGAGGAGCGCGGGACCATCGAAGACGTGCTGGAGCCCTACCTGATCCAGCAGGGTTACCTGATGCGCACCCCCCGTGGGCGCATGGCCACCCCGGCCGCCTATCTGCACCTGGGGCTGCCGGTACCGGTGCGGGCGCCGCTGCCGACGGCGGGGCGCCCAACGGCGGCGATCGGCGACCTCTTTGCGGACGCGGGGGAATCAGTCCAGTAATATTCTATACAGAGCATTGAGAAGCAACCGTGGATTCCGCGGCACTTCACACTAAGAATTAAGTCTAGAGGCACACAAGGACACTAGCGAGGTTTCCATGGCCACCGCCACACTGCACAAGCACGGCACCGTCCGCCCGACCAGGATCCCGCTCGGCAACCCCTGGGAGGCCTGGCGCCTGGGCTGGGTAGCCTCCGAACTCTGGATGACCTCCGCCTATGACCTCATGAGCCGCACCAACTGGCTCACCGGCGCCGACCCCTCCCGGAGCGCCGCCCGCCAGGACTGGCAGCGCCTCTGGGGCGAGGAGGTGGCGGCCGGGCTGGAGGTGGCCATGGAGGTCCAGCGGGCCGGCTATGAGCTGTGGTTCGGCCGGTTCAATCCCTGGCACACCAGTCGGCGGGTGCTGCGGCCCCTGCACCGGCGTACGACCGCCAACGCCAGGCGGTTGGCGCGCCGCGACCGGGCGGGCGCCTGAGGGCGTCGCTCCAGTTGCAAGGAGACCGCGGGTCCAGACACAGCGACCGGCGCGCAGCGACGCGGTGGGAGCGGCTTACCGTGAAAATCAGGCCGGGCTCCTCCGTGGGGGGCCAGGTCCCACCGCGATGCAATCACGTAGGGGCGGGTTTCAAACCCGCCCCTACGGCGGCCATGTCATGCTCCGGGTTGTCCTCACGTAGGGGCGGGTTTCAAACCCGCCCTATGGCGGCCATGTCATGCTCCGGGTTGTCCCAGACAGTCCATTTCCTTAGAGCCGCGACGAGGCTTCGCAGGTTGCATAAGCCCGCGGGTCACTGCGGCCTTGCAACGCGGCTGAAGCCGCTCCAACCGGATTCCAGGTGGACGTTGCCGATCAGGCCGCGACCCCCAGTGCAGTCTTCCACCCATGACCCGCGATTTCCGGTTAAGCTCCGCGCCCTGGCGACACCGGCAATACCGGTTACCGGTGCGCCCGTCGGCGCCCCACGCCGGGGACGCGATCACCGCGCCCAGAGCCCTGAGAGACCGCGATGAGTGTCTACCGATGAGTTGCTAACGATGAGTTCCGACCGATGAGTTCCGACCTCTCCCTGCTGAACCTGATCCTGCACGCAAGCTTCGTGGTGCAACTCGTCCTCCTGGTCCTGGTGCTGGCGTCCGTCACCTCCTGGACCCTGATCCTGGACCGGGGCCGGGTGCTCGGCGGTGCGCGCAAGGCCGCCAACGCCTTCGAGGAGCGTTTCTGGTCGGGCGGAGATCTCAGCGCCCTCTACAAGGACTTAAGCGCCGACGACCAGGGGAACTCGGGCTTGGCGGCCATTTTCCGCGCCGGTTTCAAAGATTACGTGCGACTGCGCAAGGTCGAGGGCGATGACCTGATGGCGGTGCTGCAAGGCGCCGAGCGCTCTATGCGGGTGGCACTCAGCCGCGAGATGGACCGCCTGGATGCCAATTTGTCCTTCCTCGCGACCGTCGGCTCCACCAGCCCCTATGTGGGCCTGTTCGGCACCGTCTGGGGCATCATGCACGCCTTCAACGCCCTGGGTAATGTGGATCAAGCGACCCTGGCACTGGTCGCCCCCGGCATCTCCGAGGCCCTGGTCGCGACCGCCATCGGGCTCTTCGCCGCGATCCCGGCGGTCATCGCCTACAACCGCTTCTCCAACCAGGTGGAACGGCTCAACAACCGCTACGAGGAGTTCATGGAGGAATTCTCCACCCTGCTGCAGCGCCAGGGCCGCGGCTGACGCGCCGCCCCCCGGGACTCATCCATGCACAAGCGCTCGCGCCGCCACAGCCGCCGCCGGCCCATGTCCGACATCAACGTGGTGCCCTACATCGACGTGATGCTGGTGCTACTGGTGATCTTCATGGTCACGGCGCCCCTGATCACCCAGGGGGTCAAGGTCAACCTGCCCCAGGCGCGCGCCGGCGGCATCCCCAGCCCGACCGTGGCCTCGGTGGTCATCACCGTCGACCGGGTGGGCGACTTCTATCTCGATGCGGGGCAGGACAAGCACCTCCCGGCGACCGATAAGACGCTCTATGACCGCATCCGCACCATCCTGGAATACAACCGCGACACCCCGGTCCTGGTGCGCGCGGACAGCGAGGTCGACTACGGCCGGGTGGTGCGCGCCATGGTGGTGGCCCAGGCAGCCGGGGCGCCCAATGTGGGCCTGATCACCGCGCCGCCAGCCCGCCCCGAACCCTGACCATGTGGCAGGTCCTGCGCGACAATCCGCGCGCCCTCTATTGGTCCCTGTCGCTGCACCTGTTGTTCGGGCTCCTCCTGTTCGTCAGCATCCGCTTCATGGCTGACCCAACGCTGGCCGGCCAGACGCCCAAGGTGGTGGAGGCGTCGCTGTTGGGCGACCGGGCCATGGAGGAGATGGTCGCGCGTTTCCGCGCCGAACAGAGCCGGCGTGCGGCGGACCAGGAGCCCCAGGACGCCAAGTCGCCGGCACCGCCGCCCGCCCCCGCTGACGACGCCCCAGAGGCGGCGGAGGCGACCGCCGCGCGGGTCAGGGAACAGGCCGAACAGGCCGCACGCCAGGCCGCGGAGGCAGTCCAGGCCGCCGCCGCCGCGCAGCGTGCCGCCGAGGCCCAGGCGCAGGCCCAGCGTCAGGCCGCCGAGCAGGCCCAACGCGAGGCGGCGGCCCAGGCGCGTCGCGCGGCCGAGACCCTGGCGCGCCGCAACGCCGAACTGGCCGCCCAGCAGCAGGCCGCGGAGGAGGCCCGCCGCCAGGCCGCCGCCGCCGAGCGCGAGGCCCAGGCGCAGGCGCGCCGCCAGACCGAGGCCCTGGCCCGCCGACAGGCACAGGAGGAGCGCCAGGCCCGGGAGACCGCGGCCGCGGCCGCCCAAACGCAGCGCCAGGCGGAGGATGACGCACGCCGGATGACCTCCGAGCGGGAGCGTATCCGCCAGGAACAAGAGCGCCTGCGCCGGATCGAGATGCAGGCAGAACGCCTGGCGGCGGAGGAAGAGCGCCGCCTGGCCGAAGAAGAGTCCCTGCAGCGCATCGAGGAGGAGGCGCGCGTCCTGGAGCAGGACGACCGCCCGCGCTTGGCCATGACGGAGCCCCAGCGCACCCGTGAGGCCGACGCCCAGTCCACCGCATCTTCCGAATTGTTCTCCCGGGAGGCGGACCAGTATATTCCGGTGATCAGGGATAAGGTCCGTCAATTTTGGACCCGCCCGCCGGCCCAGGCTGCCGAGCTCAGCGCCACCGTCTCACTGCGGCTGATCCCGGGCGGGGAGGTGGTGCCCAATTCGGTGGGCGTGGTCCAGAGCAGCGGCAATGCCGCCTTCGACCAATCCGTGATCGCCGCCGTTTATCAGGCCGCACCGATCCCGGTCCCTTCCGGTCCAGCCTTCGAGCGCTTTCGGGAATTCAACCTCAGGTTCACACCCTGATGAGTACCCTTTCCTTGAAAAAGGTATTGTCCGCAAATGAACGCAAATGAACGCAAGTCAATTTCGCGGACTGGTTGCCACGACCGCGGCGGGCACCACGGTCAGGGCCCGCTGACGACCGCTCGCTGCCTCGCACTCAGCGCCGTCCTCGCCTGCGCGGCACTCGGCATCCTCGGCCTGCCCACCCCCGCCCAGGCGCGCCTGACCATCGAGGTAACCGGCGGTGTCGAGGCCGCCCAACCCATCGCCGTGGTGCCCTTCGGCGTCTCCGAGGGGCTGATCCCCAAAGAGGACGTGGCGGCGGTCATCGGCGCGGACCTGGTGCGCACCGGCAAGTTCCGGGCCCTGCCCACGCGCGACATGATGGCGATGCCCAGCACCGCGGCCGAGGTCGATCTGCGCGACTGGAGCCTGCTCAACATGAACAGCCTGGTGATCGGCCGGGTCGAACAGGAGGGCAGCGGCTACCGCGTGAGCTACAGCCTCTTCGATGTCTTCGGCGGCAAGGAGATCGGCTCCGGCAGCCTCAGTAGCACCGCTGGCGGGCTGCGCAGCACTGCCCATCGCATCGCCGATGAGGTCTTCGAGAAGCTCACCGGTCAACCCGGCGTCGCCGCCACCCGCATCGCCTACATCACCTCCGACGGACGCGGCAGCGGCCAGACGGTGACCCTGCGGGTGGCCGACGCGGACGGCAGCAACCCCCAGACCATCGTCTCCTCCAACGACCCCATCATGTCCCCCGCCTGGGCCCCGGACGGGCGGCGGCTGGCCTACGTCTCCTTCGAGAACCGGCGCGCCGCCGTCTATGTGCAGGACTTGGCCAGCGGCCGCCGCGACCTGGTCGCCGCCTACCCCGGCATCAACGGCTCCCCGGCCTTCGCCCCCGACGGCCAACGCCTGGCCATGACCCTGTCGAAGGACGGCAACGCCAACATCTACGTGCTGAACCTCCAAACCCGGGAACTGACGCAAGTCACCGACCACTTCGCCATCGACACCGAGCCCGCCTGGTCCCCCGACGGTACCCAACTCGTCTTCACCTCCGATCGTGGCGGCAGCCCCCAAATCTACCGCATGTCCGCCGCCGGCGGGCCGGCCGAGCGCATCAGCGCCGAGGGCGACTACAACGCCCGCGCCTCCTACGCCCCGGACGGCAAGTCCATCACCATGGTGAGCCGGATCAACGGCCAGTTCCGCGTCGCTGTACACGACTTGGAACGCGGGTTCACCAAACTGCTGAGCCAGGGCGACCTGGACGAATCGCCAAGTTTCGCGCCGAACGGCAGCATGGTAATTTACGCCACGATTCAGAACGGACGCGGCGTCCTTGCGACCGCCGCGGTGGAAGGCGGCGGCAGCCAGCGGCTCTCCCAGGACGCGGGCGAGGTGCGCGAGCCCACCTGGTCGCCGATGATCAAATGAGGATGACCCCCGTGAAACCGACCCTGACCCGCTCCCCCGGCCCGCCGCCGTGCCCGCCCGCCGTGCGGCTGGGCGCCCTGCTCGCCCTCGCGCTGCTCCTGGCCGGCTGCGCCGGCGCCCCGCAGGAACCAGAGCCCCCAGTGGCCGGGACCAGCGCCCGGCCCCTGAGCGCCGTCCCCAGCGCCGCCACCCCCGTCGCGGCCGAGCCCCAGCGCCCCAGCTACCGCGGCCCCTGGGAGGACCCGTCCAATCCGCTCTACCAGCGCACCATCTATTTCGACTACGACAGCGTCGAGCTCAAGCCCCAATACCTGGACGTGATTCGCACCCACTCCGCGTACCTCGGTACGACCAAGGGCCAGCGTGTCACCCTGGAAGGCAACACCGACGAGCGCGGCACCCGCGAATACAACCTGGCCCTGGGCGACCAGCGCGCCGAGTCGGTGCGCAAGCTCATGCTCGCCGAGGGCGTTGGCCCGGACCAGATGGCGACCCTGAGCTACGGCGAGGAGAAGCCCGCCGACCCCGGCCACGGCGAGGCTGCGTGGCAGCGCAATCGGCGCGTGATCATTCAATACTGATCATGACGACATCACGAGACCTACCAGCATGAATCACGCCCACCTGCGCATCCTCGCGCTCACCGCCCTCCTGGGCCTCAGCCTGCTTGGCACCGCCACCGCCGCCGACGCACTCCTGGAGGACCGCGTGGCGCGCATCGAGCGCGTCATGGACAACCAGAGCGCCTCCGGGCTCATGCTCCAGATGCAGCAACTCCAGCAGGAACTGCAAGAGTTGCGCGGGCTGACCGAGACCCAGCAATTCGAGATCCAGAAGCTCCAGCGCCAACTGCGCGACCAATACCTGGACATCGACTCCCGCCTGGGCACCGGCCGCGGTGCGGACACCCCGGCGGGCGGCGCGCCCGTCGCCCCCGGCACCGAGGGCGCGGCACCGCCCGCGCGGCCCAACGGCGTCATCGATGTCAGCGGCAAAGACCTCCAACCCCCGGTCGGCCCCGCGGCGGCGCCGCCCGTGACCGCCCCCACCCCCTCGTCCCCCGGCGCGGCCGGCATCCCCTCCCTGCCCAGCCCGGAAACCACCGGCGGCAACGAGCGCGACGCCTACCGCGAGGCCTTTGACCTCCTGAAGGGCCGCAAGTACCCGGAGGCCGTGATCGCCTTCAACGAGGTCATGCGCCGCTTTCCGCAGGGCCAATACACCGACCAGGCCCGCTACTGGCTCGCCGAGACCTACTACGTCCAGCGTAACTACCCCGCGGCCCTGGCCGAATTCGACCGCCTGGTGCAATTGAGCCCCACCAGCCCCAGGGTTCCCGAGGCCATGCTAAAGATCGGCAACATTCAGTCCGAACAGGACGCCCGCGAGCAGGCCCGCGCCGCCTACCGACTGCTCATCGCCAAGTACCCCGGCAGCACCGAGGCACGGCTCGCCCAGAGCCGCCTGATGAAGCTCGGGGCGGAACGCGGCGGGATCGAACGCGGCGCCCCCAATCCCATCCGGGTGCCCTGAGCGAGGCCCCGGCCAGCCGCGCGCGGTTCACAATCGGGCCCGAACCGGCTTGCCCGGGCCCCGCTGCCGCGTGCCCCTAGGGTCCGCTGTGCGGACCGACTGCCGCGCAAGGTACACCGAACGACCGCCACGCGACGCTTTGAAACCGGGCTCGGTGCGTCTATACTGAGCAGTCCTCGCGCCCTTAGCTCAGTCGGTAGAGCATCTGACTTTTAATCAGGTGGTCGCGCGTTCGAGTCGCGCAGGGCGCACCAAGTAAAACAAGGGGATAGGTGAAAGCCTATCCTCTTTTTGTTTACGAAAATGCCTTCGGGGTAACGCTGGGGGTAACAAACCGAGCCCGTTAGGCCCTGTTGGGGGCTGATATGCCCGTTCGTCGGAGCACATCAACGGCGGTTGGAACTGACCGGCACCCCGAGCCAGGTGGCCCGGGAGGTTCGCCCCCTGTCGCGCACGGGCCGATCCTTGTAGATGTCCTCGGCCTCGTTCACGAAGTCCAGCACGAAGGGGGCATCCTTGCCGGGCAGGTTGCGATTGAGGCGCGAGAGGGTCTGCACCGCCTGTACGCCGTCCAGGCGCTTGTCGACATACATGGCGAGCAGCTTGGGCTGGTCGAAGCCGGTCTGATACTTGTCGGCGACCAGCAGGAGGTTGTAATCGCTGGAATCGAAACGCTCGGGCAGGACCGCCTCGCCGATGGGCTTGCCGGTCACGCAATCCGGATTCATCCGCGGCTCGGTCGTCGGCGACCGTCTTGAGCAGGCGGTAATACACGTCATAGGTCGTGTAGTTCGTCAGCACATCCAGGATGAACCCCTCCTCGATCGCCTGACGCATGCTGTAGACGTGGATCGCCCGCGGCATGTCCCGAGCCGGATCAGGGTCGATCCGCCACCCGAACAGTTCCAGCGTCCGGGGCTTGGGCGTTGCCGTGAAGGCGAAGAAGCTCAGGTTCGGTTGGGGGCCGCGGATCTCCAGGACGGCGGCAAGCCCGTCCTCCCAGTCGCTTGCCGGCGACTCGGGAGCCGGGGCATCCTGCCCCGGTAAGGCAGCGGCGACCGTTCCAGCCTGGCCGTCGTTCACGGGCGACCCATCGTCGTGGGCGGGGCACTCCTCCGCCTCCAAGTCCGCAAGGCCCGACCCGGCACCCAGGATCGCTTTCATCGTCCTCGTCGATGGCCTTAACCACATCCTGTGCGTGCTCGATCTGGTAGATCGCGTCCTGCAACTGGCGGTCGAGCACCTGACGGTCCGTGATGACGACGACGCAATCGAAGACCTTCAGCTCGCCGTCGGTATGCAGGCTCGCCAGCCGATGGGCCAGCCAGGAAATCGTGTTGGTCTTGCCGCTGCCGGCCGAGTGCTGGGTCAGAGAGTTGTGCCCCGCCCCCTCGCGGACCGCATACCGCACCAGCAGCCGTACCGCATCCAGTTGGTGGAAGCGGGGAAAGAACAGCGTCTCTTTGGTGACGCGGCGGATCTTGCCCTTGGCGTCCTCCCGCTTCTCCTCCTTGCGCTCGATGAGCATGAAGCTGCCCAAAATCTCCAGCAGCCCCTCCCGGGCCAGGACCTCCTCCCAGAAATAGCCGGTACGGTAGCCGGACGGGTAAGCCGGGTTCCCGGCCCCGCAGCGGATGGTCCCGGGGTCACTGCCCCGATTGAAGGGCAGGAAGCGCGTGTGCTCCCCCAGCAGGCGGGTCGTCATGTGTATGTGTACCTCGTCCGGGTCCACGGCGAAGTGCACCAAGGCACGCGCCTCGAACTGGAACAAGGGGGCACCGGGGTCCCGGCCCTCGCGGTACTGCTTCACCGCGTGCCGCCAGGTCTGGCCCGTACCCGGATTCTTCAGTTCGCAGGTCCCGATGGGTAGGCCCTTGAGGGCCAGCAGCATATCCAGGATCTCGCCGCCCTTGGCATGGCACGGCACCTGCCGGGTTACCGTGAGGCGGTTCTTGCCGAAGAGTTCGACCACGGTCGCGTTCAGCCCGTGCGCCGGCTTGAAAGCAGCATCTGCTCGCAATAGGACTCGAAGGCGTGCTCGTTGGTTTGAGTCATCAGTTACGTCTCCGCCACGGTGTGCCCAAGGGTTACTCGTCGCCGTAAGCGATCTTGTAGATTTCCGGTGCGTAGAAGTATTTCGGTGAGATGGCCGGGTTTCCCTCGGCCAGGATACCAAGCTTGCGCAAGCGATCGACATCGGTCTTCGCGGTCGGATAGGTCACATTGGTCAGCAGTGCCACCTGCGGGATCGTGACGACAGGACCGCCGAACAAGGTCTCCACGATGCGATGCAGTCTCGCCGAGGCGCCGCTCTCGGCAATCTGGCTCGTGTAGCGCTCCCGTAGGCCGACCAGCTTATCGATGCGTCCAATGGCGTCTCGGGACTGCTCGACCACACCGCGAAGGCAAAATTCAATCCAGGAGGTCCAATCGCCGTTCGCGCGGACCATAAACAGGCGATCGATGTAGTCGTCCTTGTTGCGCTCGAAAAAGGCACTCATATACAGCCAGGGACTGCGCAGCCCCAACCATTGATAGATGGTTAGCGACAGCAGGAGGCGGCCGACACGCCCGTTGCCATCGCGAAACGGGTGGATCGTCTCGAACTGGTAATGGGCCATGAAGGCGCGGATCAGCGGATCGATGGCACTCTCTGCGTGGTGAAATTTCTCAAAGGCATCAAGGCAGTCCGCAATCCGCAACGGCGGCGGCGGGACAAAGCGAGCCCCGGCACCGATGTGGACCTGACAATCGCGGAACTCACCCGGGCGCCGCTCCTGACCACGCACGCCACCCAACAGCGTGCTGTGCAGGTCCCGGATCAAACGCAGCGACAGCGGCAGACCGCCGTCGATCAGATTGACACCGAGTTGGAGCGCCTTGCCGTAGTTGAAGACCTCGCGCCAGTCGTTGACCCGATCCGCATTCGACGAGGGTTCCCGCGGGTCCAACTGGTACAGCAGCAGTTCTTCGGGTGTCGCGTAGGTGCCCTCCATGCTCGACGACCGCAAGGCTTCGCGCTGCTGCAACGACACCAGCAGGAGTTGATGGTTGGTCATGTGGCGTCCGACGCCGTCGAGGCGAGCGATGCTCTCGCGGGCCTCCATCAGGAGCGGCCAAAGCGGCCCGGGCAGCGCCCAGACCGTGGGTAACGGCCAGGGGACAAAGGCTTCTTGGGCGTGCGGCAGGCGGACTTCGACCAAATCGCCTAATCTATTGTCGGTGAAGCGGTTCTTGTCCATGCGTGAAAGGTCTCTTTAACCCGATACGCTTAGATTAAAATCCTTGCCCAAATATTTTAACCCACGACCAAGGATTAAACCAGCCTGGGCAGCGGGATCTGGCCAGCGTTTCTGATCACCACCGCTAGTGTCACTTCGGCGGGTTACACACACTATCTTGTTATGGTCAGCGCCGGCGGGTCCCCGTGACGGTTATAGCCTGCGGTCAGGCGACCTGGCCCGGCGGCATGATCGCGGCCCCAAGTATCGGCAGGCCCCCTTCCTTCCCCGAGACGCCAGGACGGGAACTTCCCGTCGGTGGCCGGCACGATCAGCCTCCGGAAGCGCCCGAGGGCGCGACCCCGGACGCACGAGCGCCGGATTCGCTCCACTCGGCCGCGAACTTGGGTCCCTCGCTGAAATTGTCGCGGAAAAGCTGTACATCGCCGTTCTCGAACAGGAACACAGGTCCATCCGATGCAGCTAACCGTTCTTCGATGATCCGCGCCCTGCGTCCGCCCGGCTCGTGCTGAACCTTGAGGCGGTAGCGCATCTCCTCGCCACCGACCTGGACGTGCAACTCGACGACTTGAGTGTCGCGGTCGCTCCAACGGGTGCGGCTGGCGTAGGGCAGTACGGATTTGTCATTGACCTTCGCCTCGCCCGAAAGCAGACGCTGGAGCCCATCGATGACATCGAGGACGGACGCTTGTCCCGTCCGTCGATGTTGAAGACGCGGCTGTCGTCGTGCCGGAAGTCGCCATGGATGCGGGTGATCTCGCCGATATGGTCCGGCTCGCCGGGCTCGCCCGGGTCCCCGATCCTGTTGCGCTTGTTTCCCAGGCTCTTCTTCATCTTCACAGAGTAGCGGCGGGCGTCGATGAGTTGGACCCTGCCTTGCCGGTGCAACTCCTTGCGGTTGGTCAGGACTCAGATATAGGTGGCGATACCGGTGTTGTAAAAGAGCTGGTCCGGCAGGGCGACGACTAGACCCGGCCGAACGGGTTAAATCAGCTTTGCGACCTTGAGCAAGACGCCAATAATGACGGTCGTCTGAAGAAAGCCCACACCAATAACCCAGCGGGTCAGGTCGGCTTTCGTCTCGGCAATCCGGGTGTTGGTCTCGGCAATCTTCGCCTCCACGCTCAACTCCGATTCTCGAATGTCGCGCTTAAGCTCCACGCGCAAGGCTTCAATATCGCGGCGTAGTGCGCTCTCGTGCTCGGTTGCTTCGGCCTTGGTCGCCATCTGCCGATCAAGGATTTCCGCCAGGGCGCGCGCCTGGGTTGCGGCTTGTTGCTCGCTGAACCCTCCCGCTTTGAGCGTTTCGGAATAGGCCAAGGTGTCAAGAACAAAGGTGGTCATGGGTGCGGGCTCCGGGTGAAAGGGAGCGGGTCACTTCGCGGCGGTCCGCGCGCGGGTCGGAAGCTCGGTAACCTCTGCCGCGGGGGTCAGTCCGGCCGCCCCCATGATCCGGGCGCCGTGCTGGTCCAGGGCCGCCCGAACCGAGTCATCCCCGAAGCGGGCATAGACTGCCGTGGTCGACTGGTTGGAGTGATTCAGAACCCGGCCGATCAGGTGTAGCGAGTTACCCGACTGGGCAAGCCAACTGCCCACGGTGCGCCGCAGGTCATGCAGCCGCACATCGTCAACGCCAGCCGCCGCGCGCACCCGGGTAGAGCCGACAGCCGAACCCGGGAACCTCGTCATCCCACAGGACGCACCGGGCGTTGCCCTCCCCTTCATACCGTGCCGCGTCTATGTCGCGCTTGCTCAGCTTCATCTGAGTCACCAGGAAACAGGAGCGAAAATCTGTCAGTTGGTCGGCTTCACGGGCGCTTTCCCCCGCCAGTGCAGCGGGTTGCCGGTTCCGGCTGTCTGATTGAACCCGTCAGTTGGTCGGGCGTTTCGGGCGCCAAGGAACCGCTTCTTGAGTCACCACTGAGTCACCACAAGGGGGCGAATCAGGGGGTACCATGGCGTAAAGGATAGCACGGGACAGCGCGCCAAGGTGTTGTTGAAGCGTAGGGAAAAGTAACCGATGGGAACCGGGAGAAAGCGCGACTTTCAGACTTTTGATCAGGTGGTCGCGCGTTCGAGTCGCGCAGGGCGCACCATCAAAAAACAACGGCTTAGGCGCTTCTGCCCCAGGCCGTTTTCCTTTGAGCAACCATTGAGCAACCACGCGGGCTCTGTGACGCGCGGTCGCTGGATCATCGCCTGGGGATCGGCGCCGGACGCTCTTTCTAGCCCGGGAGTTTCCCGGGAAACGAAACGCCATGTAATCCGCCGCCGGGAGCGGCGGGGTTGGACAGGGGACGTCCGCCTAATTCCGTGCACTAACCTTTACCGCCTATCCGCGCCGGTTACGCCGGCAGGGCGGGTGGTGAACCGCGGTGCCGGCAACCGCTTGCCTGGCGAGCGTGACGCCCGCGCAAGTACCGGTCCGACAACCCTCCCGGCACCCACCAAGCCTTCTGCCGCAACCCCCGGTCAGGGCAAACCCACCCCGCAGCGGCCAACGCCAGCGCCCAACGGCGCCGACGCCGCCCACTGTCAGCCAGCGGCAGGGTTATGCTTCAGGGCTGCCGACCGGCCAAGATAGTTGACATCAGATATTCAGTCGCTGTCGGGAGCCAGCGGGCCGCCTTCGCGATGCTCTCCGGGGTCCATCCGTCCTGCAGGGCGTCCGCTGCATCCCAGCTCTTGGGCAGGTCGAGCCGCTCCCGCGTCTTGGGGTCCCACTTCAGGCGGTTCAGGTCCAAGACCTCGACGGACAGGGCGCCGGCCGCCAGGGCTAGGGCCTCGACCGCTTGGGCATACTCCGCGCCGGGCTTGTCATGGTCCGGCCAGATCAGCACCCGCCGCCCGGCCAGCGGGCAAGATTGCATAGCCGTCTGCGAAGTATTCGCGGGCGCCCTTCAGGTCGAATTGATCCCGCTTCATAATGTAATCAATCGGTGACCCGGCAGACCTCCCGCATCCAAAGCAAAGACAAGCGCCAGTGATCAGGTTGACCCCAAAAAGACCCATTCGTGTCGTCATGGTCGGGAAATGGGCAATGGAACTTCTGGGTCCATCCATCGCCTTTTGACTTCACTTCGGGGCAGTTGGGGATCTCGCGTCGATAGAAATCGTAAGGAACAACCCGCGCTTTAATCACTGAAGGGGTTGGTAGTCGCCGCGAAGCGTCAACAGGCGTCGCTGGGGCTTTCCCACTATGCCCCGCGTGGGGGTTAGTCATCCTTAAACCGTCCGCGGACCGTGCCCGGTGCACGTCGCAGTGCGGGCCGCAATCCATTTAGCCACAACCTCAGGGTTGTAGCGCACGGCGGAGCCGAACTTATCGAAAGGGGGGCCGCTTAAATTCACGCGCAACATCTGAAGCGTGCGCTTAGATACGCATAGAACTTTGCTGCATCCTCGTCAATGTGGACCGTCAGAATCCGCGCCGGGTTCGTGGGGCTTCGGTCGCGGGCGTTTGTATCGGTCATGATTGGGTCACTCACTGGTTGATACTCGGGTGTATCGTTCCAGATTCGCGACAGCGAAGCGTCAAGCATCGCGCCTTGCAACGGGGGGGCGATTGTTGACGTTTTCCCGGTTGCGTATGGATCGCGCAACCATTAGTGGCCCAATATTTGCTCATGAAACGTCAGACAAAAAACCGCGCTTACTACATAGTTGTTTAGAGAACTTCAAGCCAAGGGCCGCGCTTAACACCCGCGCCATATCTTCCGGGCCAAGGTGTAGTCCGGCTTGGTGATTGTCATGCCTCGCACCTTCACGCGCGGGCCTTCAAGAAGGGGCTTGGTCAGGGCGGTGAAGGGGCCGCCTTTTCGGGGATCAGCCTGGCCCCGGCCTTAACTGGATTAACTCTCGGTCAGTTCCAGGCGCCGCTCGATGCGCTCAACGCGCCGCCGCAGTCCGTCAAGGTCGGACTTACCCGAATAAACCGCGGTCGTCAGGGCGCCGACTTGCTGTCCGAGCGTGGCAAGGTGCAGTTCAATACTCGTGAGTCGTTCGCCGTGGTCGGCCTGAGTCGCGCGGATCGCGCGCAGATGCTCAAGGACCAGACTTTCAATTTCTGCCGTCATGGTGCCGACCTCTTGTGTTTGCCAAGCGTGCGGTGTAGGGTCGCCACGTCCGGCCGGGTTATCACGCACGCCTTGACGTTTCCCTACTTGGACAGTAGGTAAAGATTGATCCGCCGTTGGTCATCACTCCCTGACTTCTTGGCGTTGCTATGCCGGTCCATGTACGCGGCGCCCAGGTCGCGCAGACATAGCAGGCGCCGTTGCCGGTGCCGCTGTAGGTCAGGGCGTCAACGGCTCGCTTAATCAGCTTGACGGCGGTCTGTCTCTCGGTGTCCGCGTTCATCATGCCCCGCTCGGTCGCAATCCCACCATCCGAGGCGGCGCTCTTCGCCCTTCTCCCCGGCCCACGCGACCACGAGCTGGGCTGTCAGCAGCCGATCCAGATCAGAGAGCGGGACCATATCAGCGACCAGGCGCTAACCCAGCAGGACCTCCCACCGGAAGGTGCCACCACCCGCGGGCAGCGTGACGCGCGCCGCGGCATCGCTGACCGGCGACTGCTGGCCGTCGAGGCTGGCGGCGATCACCTGGCCCTCGCCCCCGGTGTTCTCGACGGCGATCTCGCAGTGGGTCTCGCCGTCCGGCAGCCAATAGGTGATGCGGAATCCGGGCCAATCGGCGGGGATGCAGGGCTTGAGCACCAGGGTGCGGCCGTCCTCCACCCGCAGGCCGAGCACGGATTCGATGCCGACGCGATACATCCAGCCGGCGGAACCGGTGTACCAGGACCAGCCGCCGCGGCCGATGTGGGGTTCGGCGCCGTAGATGTCGGCGGCGAGCGCGTAGGGCTCCAGGCGATAGGTGGCGAGGCCCTGCGCGCTGTCGGTATGGGAGATGGGGCTCAGCATCGCAAGCAGGCGGGCGGCGCGCTCGCGGCGCCCGAGTTCGGCCATGGCCAGCACGGCCCAGCAGGCGGCGTGGGTGTACTGGCCGCCGTTCTCGCGCACCCCGGCCAGGTAGCCCTTGATATAGCCCGGGTCCTTGGGGGTGTCGACAAAGGGCGGGGTCAGGAGCCTAAGCAGGCGCTCGTCCGCGCTGATCAACTGCGCTTCCAGGGCGTCGAGTGCCTGCGCGGCGCGCTCCCGGGGGACGGCGCCGGAGATGGCGGCCCAGGACTGGGCGAGCGCATCGATGCGGCACTCGTCATCACCGGCGCAGCCGAGCGGCGTGCCGTCGTCATAGTAGGCGCGGCGGTACCAGGCGCCGTCCCAGCCGGATTGCTCCAGGGCCAGGGCCAGGTCGGCGCGGTACCGCGTGTAGCGCCCGAGCCGGTCGGCATCGGCGCGCGCCTGGCACAGGGGCAGGAAGTCGCCCAGGCAGCGGTAGAGGAAGAAGCCCATCCAGACGCTCTCGCCCTGCCCTTCGCGCCCGATGCGGTTCATGCCGTCGTTCCAGTCGCCGGTGCCCATCAGGGGCAGGCCGTGGGCGCCGCGGGTGAGTGAGCGGTCCAGGGCGCGGCAGCAGTGGTCGTAGAGGTCGGCGGACTCGCCGCTTGGCACCGGCTTCAGGAAGGCTTCGTCCTCGCCGGGTTCCAGCAGGCGGGCGCTCACATAGGGCGCCAACTCGTCCAGGATGGCGCGGTCACCGGTGACCGCGAGGTAGTGGCTGGTGACGAAGGGCAGCCACAGCAGGTCATCGGAGAAGCGGGTGCGCAGGCCGCACTCCATGGGGGCGGCGTGCCACCAGTGCAGCACGTCACCCTCGACGAACTGGTGGGCGGCGTGCAGCAGGATCTGGGCGCGGGTCAGGTCCGGCCGCAGCATGGCGAGCGCGGCTGAGTCCTGGAGCTGGTCGCGATAGCCGAAGGCGCCGCCGGACTGGTAGAAGGCGGAGCGCGCCCAAATGCGGCAGCTCAGGTTCTGGTAGACCAGCCAGCCGTTGAGCATGAGGTCGATGGCCGGGACCGGGGTCTGGACCTGGAGGCGGCCGACGAGGTCGGTCCAGACGCCTTGCGCCGCGGCGAGCGCTTGATCGATGGCACCGGGTTGGCGGTAGTGCCCGACCAGGTGGTCGAGTTCGGCCACGTCCAGGCACTCGCCGAGCAGGAAGCTGCACTCGGCCGTGGCGCCGGGGGCGAGCGTCAGGGTGAGTTGCTGGGCGAAGCAGGGATCGAGACCGGCACCGCAGGCCCCATCGAGTTCGGCGCCAAGGCGCAGGGCGGCGGGGTCGGCCAGGTCGGCGTGGCGGCCGATGAAGGTGGCGCGGTCGCACCCGTGGCTGGTGGACCCCGGGTTGCCGCCCTGGGTGACGGCGAAGGCGAAGGCGATGCCGTCGGCGAAGTCGCCGCCCGCCGGGTTGGTGGCGCGCAGCAGACGCAGCTCCGGGTCCCAGGCGGTCTCGATCGGGCTCGGGGCCGCCGGCTGGTTGCCCATGACCAGGCGTTGATAGGCGATGATGGCCAGGGTCCGGGGGGTGCGGCCCCGGTTGGTCAGGCGCAGGCGCAGGATCCGCAGTGGGTCCGCGGGGGGGACGAAGAGGGTCGCCTCCTGGGCCAGGTCCGCATGCTCGCAGCGAAAGATCGAGTAACCGAACCCGTGGCGGGTCTCGTAGTCGCAGGGCGCCGGGCGCGGGCCGGGCAGCGGGGACCAGCACTCGCCGCTCGCCGCGTCGCGCAGGTAGAAGGCCTCGCCGAACGGGTCGCTCACCGGGTCGTTGGACCAGGGGGTCAGCCGGTTGGCCTGGCTGTTGCGCGCCCAGGTGTAGCCGGCGCCGACCTCGCTCACCAGGCAGCCGGCGCGCTCGTTGGCGATGACGTTGGTCCAGGGCAGCGGGGGACGGCGCAGGCGGCCGTCGGCCTGACGGGGCAGCGCGATGATGTATTCACGGCCGTCGGGGGAGAAGGCGCCGTAGCCCGACGGGGCCGGGGTGGGCGTCGGCGCGGCGGGCGTGACGGGCGTGGCGGGCGCGACCGGGTCCGGCCGGTGCCCGAGGTCACCGGGGTCGGCGCCCGCCGGGGCGATCAGCGCCAGGGCCGCCGACCGGTCCGGGGCGACGCCGGTGAGAAAGATGAGCCCGACCTGCGCACCGGGCGCCAGCGCGACCCTGGTGCGCAGGCTGAAGACCGGGTCCAGCACATTGCCGACGGTGCCGGACAGGGGTCCGTCGCCGGTCAGGGCGGCGGGGGCGGCGGGGGTCCGGCCGCGGCCGAGGAAGCGCATCCGGTCGGTCTCCCACTCTTGGGCGTCGGCGCCCGCCAGGGCGTGGACCAGCCAGGGCCAGTGCTCGTGCGCGGCGCGCGGGCGGCGGCGGGCCAGCAGGGCGCCGGTCGCGGCGTCACGCTCGGTCTGGACGAAGAGTTTGGCGAAGGCCGGGTGGGCGGCGTCCGCCGCCGGGTGGCACAGGACGACCTCCAGGTAGCTCGTGACCTCGATGCGCCGCGGCCGCGCGGAGCGGTTGGTCAGGGTGAGCCGGCGCTCTTCCCGGTCGGCGTCCGCGGCGACCCGCACCTCGAGCCGCGCCGCGATGTCCTCGTCCTCACGCTCCAGCACGAAGCACCCGTCCGTCGCCTCGGTGCGGTACAGCGGCGTCGGTGTGCGGGTCGGCTGATAGCCCAGCGACCAGCAGCGCCCGTCATCGAGGTCACGCAGGTAAAGGATGCTGCCCAGGTCGTCCTGGAGCGCGTCCAAGCGCCCGCGCGTGAGCGCGATCCAATCCAAGGCGGACTGCCCGGCCCCGGTGTCGGAGACCTGGACCTCGTAGTGCCCGTTGGACAGGCGGTGGATGGGCGCCGCGGGGGCGCTGGGATCGGCGAATTGGTCGGTGCTCATCGACTGCTCTGAAAAAGGAAGTTTGGGAATACGGGAGTAAGTTTAAGTTAGACGACTAATACAGTTGTTGTCGTGTTCGTTGTCGTTGTCGTGTTCGTTGTCGTTGTCGTTGTCGTAATCGAGCTTATCGTAGCGACCTGGATGCTCTCGCACGCCAAATTGCATCGCTTCTCCGATTACGATTACGACAACGACAACGACAACGAACACGACAACGACAACGACGGTACCCGTTGTTTTACTTGTTTCTGACGCGTTACCTAACGTACGTCAACTCTTATGTGCGCCGGCAGCGCGGTGATGGCGATCTCGCCCCCGCCCCCCGGCGGGGTGAAGCGCACGCCGCCCGGGGGCAGGCGCAGCTCGCCCCCCAGGTCCAGCGTGAGACCGCCGTCCGGGGTGCGGGCGAGACGCAGGTCGAGCCGGCCATAGGCGGTCGGCAGACCATACACGGCGACCGGCCCCGCCGCCAGCCAGTGCTCCGGGATGCCGGCCGCGACCACCAGCGACTCATCCGCCCCGCGCTCATAGGCGAACAGGTCGCGGAACACCAGGGCGTATTCGGCGCCGATCCAGGCGTGGGGCAGGTCGCCCTGGTGGCCCGGGGTGCGCGGGTCGCGCCAGGCGATCTCGGGCCACTGATTCCAGGCCGGCGGGCGCCGCTCGGCCAGGTGGAAATCGAGCAGTTCATGGGCCTCGCGCCGCCAGCCCAGGCGCACCAGGGCGCCGATGATGCGGATCTCATAGGGCGTGTAGTTGGTCCAGGGCGCCCCGCCGCCGTGCATGGCGTGGAAGCGCTCCAGGAAACGCTCGAAGGTGCGGGCGCGGGGCGCGGGCGGCAGCGCCTCGTACTCGTCGATCAGGGTCAGGGCATTGGCGACCGCGGTCGGATCCGGGTCCGCCCACTCCACCGAGCCGGGCAGGAAGTCGATCCCGCGGTTCTCCATGGTCAGCGCCAGCGAGGCGAGCAGGGCGCCGCGGAACTCGTCGGCCAGGGCGGCGAGCCGCACCGCCTCGGCGCCCGCCCCCAGCGCCCGCGCCAGGAAGGCGGCGTCCTTGAAGCCGCGCAGGGCCCAGAAGTCGTCCCAATAGGAATGCACCGGCTGGGCCAGATAGCCCTCGTGGCTGACCGATTCCGGCAGCAGACCGAAACAGGCGGGGTGCTCCGTGCGATAGGCGTCCGTCCGGCGCTGGGCGCGCAACTGCTCCAAGAAGCCGATCGCGCGCTGCACCTGGGGCCAGAGGTCGCGCACCAGGTCCAGGTCGCCGGTGAAGCGGTAGCAGTCGGCCACGGCGAAGACGAACTCGCCGTGACTGTCGTGCTCCGCGAGCCAGTCCACCCCGGTGCGGTCCACGCAGCAGGGGACGTTGCCGTCCTCGCGCTGGAACTGGGCATACCAGCGGATGAAGGCGACCGCCGGGGCCGGGCAGCCCAGGCGCGCCAGGGCCGCCCCCATGACGGCGCCGTCGCGGATCCAGGAGCGGGTATAGCGACGCGGCCCGGGCTGCAGGGCGGGGCCGTCGCGGTTGATCAGGATGTGGGCGATGGCGGTCTTGCAGGCACGCCCGGCGGCCGCGGCCGGGGCCGGCAGGTCGAAGTGCACCTGACCCAGGACCTGCGACCACTGCGCCAAGGCGCGCGCGAACTCATCGGCCCCGGACAGGCCCTCCGGCACCCGCCGGGCCAGGGTACCGGGGGCGACGGCGCCGAAGGGCGCGACCAGGTAGAGGTCCGCATGGGACCCCGCCGCCAGGTCCAGATCGAAGCGCAGGGCGCCGGAGGCGAAGCCCCGCACGTCCTCGATTGCGAGCGCGGCCGGCAGTTCGCCGCGGGCCAGGTAGTCGGTGATGGGACCCTGGTCGAAGGGAACCAGTCCGACCCCGTCGACCGGCCCCAGCGGCACCAGGGCCTGGTCGCCGTTCACCCACAGGGCGCCCTCCGCGAAGGCCAGCGAGCGTACTGGGCTCGGGCCGCCGAGCGCCTGGTGGACCTGCCAGGGCGGCGTGACCTGGAAGGGCCGCACCGCGGCGAAGAGCGACAGTGGCCGGGCGCTGCGTCCCCGATTCTCGACCCGGTAGCGAATGAAGAGTTGCCGGTCCCCGCGCTGGTCAGTGGCAAAGGCCGTGGTCGTCAGGCCGAGGTCCCCGCACGCCCAGTGCGCGGAGGGGATCGGCAGTTCCCCCTGCTCCAGGGTCTGGGTGATGGTGCAGTCGGCCCAGGTGACCAGCCGGCCGTCCAGGTACATGAAGGGCTCCAGGGTGCAACTGCCCTCGTCCAGTTCCACCAGACCATCCTCGTTCAGGAGCGCGGCCAGGGCGCCGTCGGGGATGTCCACCGGGGTCCAATAGGTCTGCTCGCGATAGAGCCAGCGGGGATAGTGGCCGCGGGGGGCGCGGCGGGCGATGGTGTGGAACCAGTCGCTGCGGCTGCGCGAGGCGTCGTAGGGCAGGACCTCGAGCGCCTGGAGTCCGGGCAGCGCCGCACCCGCCGCCCCGGCGCTGAGATCCAGGCGCAGGAAGCGCGACTCGCCCCGGGGCAGATAGACCAGGCTCTCGCCCCCGGCCGCGCCGGTCGCCTCGTAGAGGGTCTGCCAGGCGACGCCGTCGTCCCCGGCCTGGACCGCGAAGGCGCAGCCCTGGGCGTCCGGGGCCCAGCGCAGGGCCAGACCGCCGTACTCGCGCGGCTCATGGAAGTCGATGGCGAGCCAGGCGTTAGCGGCGGACTGCGGCGCGCGCCAGGCGCTGTCCGCGCACCCGTCCAGCACCGCCGCCGGCCGGTGCCCCGGCCGTTCGCCCGAGGCCGTGACCAGCGGCGCCCGCTCCAGGGTGCGATCCACCAGGCACAGGTCACTGATCCAGACGGTCCCCCGCCCGCCCGGACCGGCCACGATGGCGAACTCGATGGCGCCGATCTCCCGCGGCGACCCGCCGCCGGCCGGCCCCCAGGCGTAGTCGATCTCCCGCCCCCGGATATCCAGGGTGCGCCAACTGGGGGCAAAGGCGCACTCGGGCTCGCGGTAGCGCCAGACATTGACATTGGCGGGGTCCGCCAGCTTGAACTCGAAGCCGTTGGCGGGCGCCTCGGCCCGCAGGTCGAAGCGCAGGGAGAAGGCGTCCGGCAGGGTGAGGCCCAGGTCCCGGCGCGCAACCACGAACCCGGCGCCGCCGCGAAAGTCGAAATCCAGCCGCAGCACCGGCCCCCGGGGTCCGGGCTCCGCGGTAATGTCGAGGCGGGCCTCGCCCGAGGCCACTGCCAGCCAATCCGCGGGATCCGCGAAAACGTCGAGAGCCCGGACCTGCATCGTGACGACTCCTGAAAAACGATTGTGGAAGTTTGGGACCGCACGACCGACACCAAGCGGCCGACCGGGGCGGCGCGGGACCGCACGCCGGGCGGGTCGAAGTCCCTTGAGGCGGGTCCGGGGGTCAAGGGTATACTGGCGCTCGCCGGGTGTCATCGCTCCCCGTTGCCGCGGCCCGCCGACCACGCGACCTCAGGCCCCGGTCGGCAGGGGCCCGACTGCCCCGGACACCCGCCCCTTCCAGGTAGATCAGCGCCCGATGAAACCGACCCGCATCTCGATCCGCAAGAACGCCTGGCCCCGCTTCTGGAGCATGATCACCGCCCTGGCACGCTCCGAGGAAGGCCCCAAGGCCAAGTTCTTCGCCCTGTGCCTGCTGGTGTTCCTGCTCAGCATCAGCGCGCTCAACGTCATCAACAGTTACGTGGGCCGTGACTTCATGACGTCGATCGAAAGCAAGGAGATGGGCGCCTTCATCAAATATGCCCTCCTGTACTTCCTCGTCTTTGGCGTATCGACCCTGGTGGCGGTGTTTCACCGCTATTGCGAGGAGCGGCTCGGCCTGCTGTGGCGCAAATGGCTGACGGGGCGGGCGATCGAGAAATACACGCGCGGTCACATCTTTTTCAAGATGAACGCCTACGGCGACCTGAAGAACCCCGATCAGCGCATCTCCGAGGACATTCGTTCGCTGACCGCGACCACCCTGTCGTTCGTCCTGATGCTGTTGAATGCCACCATTACCGTCATCGCCTTCTCCGGCGTCATGTGGTCCATCAGTCCGCTGCTGCTGCTGGTCACCATCCTGTATGCCGCGCTGGGGTCGATCTTCTCCTTCTATCTGGGGCGACCCCTGATCCGTCTGAATTACGATCAATCCGACAAGGAGGCCAACTTTCGCGCGCGCCTGCTGCACGTGCGCGAGAACGCGGAGGCCATCGCCCTGGTGCGCCAGGAGGAGCGGCTGCGCGACCGGCTGCACGACCGCCTGGACCAACTGATCACGAATTTCAGGCGCATCATCGATGTCAACCGCAACCTGGGGTTCTTTACTACCGGCTACAATTACCTGATCCAGATCATCCCGGCCCTGCTGGTGGCACCCTTGTTCATCACCGGCCAAGCGGAATTCGGGGTCATCACCCAATCGGCGATGGCCTTCGGCCACCTGATCGGGGCCTTCTCTCTGATCGTCACCCAGTTCCAGTCGATCTCGGCCTATACCGCCGTCATCGCCCGCCTGTCGGCCTTGGCCGACGCCATGCAGGTCGCCGCGGACACCGCCTCCCCGGCCATCACCTATTGCACCGATTGCGGGCTGCTCGCCTTCGACCGCCTGACGCTGAAGTCACCGCGCAGCGGACGCTTTCTGATCAAGGACCTGACGGTCTCGATCCCGGTGGACGGCCATCTCCTGATCCGGGTCGCCGACGACTCGGCCCGCACCGCACTCTTTCGTGCCACCGCCGGCCTGTGGAGCGAGGGCGAAGGCGAGATCACGCGTCCGGCCCCGGACGACCTGCTGTTCCTGCCCGAGCGCCCCTATGTCCCACCGGGGACCCTGCGCGAGGTCCTGCTGCCGAGCGCCACCGAACGGCGCCCCACGGACATTACCACCCATGCGGCGGACCCGGCGCATCCGCCGAAGACCAACGGCGGGCGGCGCTTCTCCGACGAGGGCATCCTCAACGCCCTGCGGCAACTGGGCTTGGTCGCCGCAATCGAGCGCGCGGGCGGACTCGACAGCGAGAAGAACTGGAGTGAACTGCTGTCACTGGGCGAGCAGCAGACCCTCGCCTTCGCCCGCGTACTGCTCGCCGAGCCCACCTTTGTCTTTCTCGACCACCCGACCCGTTCACTCAACGAAGGCCAGGTCAACGATCTCCTGTGCTTGTTGCGCGAACGCGGCATCACCTATGTGACGCTGGGGGAGGAGGACGACGACCCGCTGCTGTACAATCAGGTGCTCAGCATTCATCGCGACGGCCACTGGACCCTGGCACCAAACACGGGCAAGTACGCCGATGCGGAGAACCTGAACCAGGCTTAGGCGGGCCAATTCTCTTTCCTGGATCCACGAGGCCCCGATGTCAGCAGACCAACCCTTTCCCCCCGGCTTCCTGTGGGGCGCCGCGACCTCCGCCTACCAGATCGAGGGCTCACCGCTGGCGGACGGAGCGGGCACGAGTATCTGGCACGGGTTCAGCCACACCCCCGGCGCCGTGGCCAACGGCGACACCGGCGACCTCGCCTGCGATCATTACCGCCGCTTGTACACCGATCTCGACCTCATGGCCGAACTGGGGCTCAGCGCCTATCGCTTCAGCGTCGCCTGGGGACGGATCCTGCCGCACGGGACCGGCCGCACCAACGCCCGCGGCCTGGACTTCTACCAGCGCCTGGTGGATGGGCTGCTGGAACGGGGTATTGCGCCCATGCTCACGCTCTACCACTGGGACCTGCCCGAGGCCCTGGAGGCGCGCGGCGGCTGGTTGAACCCCGACAGCCCGCGCTGGTTCGCGGACTACGCGGCCATCCTCTTCGAGGCCCTGGACGACCGGGTGGGCCTCTGGGTGACGCTCAACGAGCCCTGGGTCAGCACCGTCCTGGGCTATCTGACCGGCGACCACGCCCCCGGGCGCCGCAGCCTCCACGAACCCCCGCTGGTCGCCCACCACCAGCTCCTCGCGCATGGGGCCGCGGTCGCTGCCTATCGGGACCTGGGACGCCACCAGATCGGGATCAGCCTGAACCTGGAACCGCAGGCGGCGGCCACCGACGCGCCGGCGGATCAGGCGGCGGCCCGGCGCCGCCACCACTTCATCAACCGCTGGTTCCTGGACCCCCTGTTGCTCGGCCGCTACCCGGACGAACTGGCCGTGATCTTCGGGTCCGACTGGCCGCGCTTCCCGCTCGAAGACCTCCAGCGGATCAGCGCCCCACTGGACTTCTTGGGTGTCAACTATTACTCGCGGGGCCTGGTGCGCCATGATCCGACCGAGGTACCGCTCGCGGCCCGCCGTATCGTCCCCACGGATCGCCCCTGTACCGCCATGGACTGGGAGGTCTACCCCGACGGGCTGACCGAGACGCTCGTCTGGATCAAGGAGCGTTACGGCGACCTGCCCCTCTACATCACCGAAAACGGTGCCGCGTTCGACGACCCGGCCCCGGGCAAGGGTCAACTCCAGGACCCGCGGCGGGTAGACTACCTGCGCAAGCACCTGGCCGCCGCCCAGGCCGCCTTGGAACAAGGGGTCGATCTGCGCGGCTATTTCGCCTGGTCCCTGCTCGACAATTTTGAATGGGCGCAGGGCTATGCCAAGCGCTTCGGCCTGATCCATGTCGACCGCCTCACCCAGCGCCGCACCCTGAAGGCCAGCGCGCGGTTCTACCGCGAGTTCATTCGGGAGGCCGGGGGGAGCTAGCGCCGGCCTCGCCGTCGGCACCCTGCTGGAGCGGATGGTGGACGTGGCGCTCAGCCTCAAGCTCGAGCACCAGTCCAAATCGATCCAGGTCCTGCGCGAGGCCCCGGAATCGAGGGCCGCGGCGCGGGGACGGAGCGGGTACTGCTGCGGGAGATCTTCTTCCGCGCCTTCTGCCATGTGTTCGCAAGCCGAGCACGACCCTGGCATCGGGACCCCGCCCCAGGCCCCCTGACAGGCGGCAATGCCGGACAGCTGCGGGCCTTCAGTCGCGTTCGGGCTCGGTGGCAGAGAGTCCGCCCAGGTCGTTCTCATCGAAGACGTATTCCGCCACGCTGTATGGCGGACCGCGCCAGTTGCGCGGATCGCCTTCCAACTTGATGGCACAGAGGGTGCGGGTGCCGAGGTCGGTGCAGCGCCAACGGCCAGTAGCCGTCCAGAACTCACAACCGATGCGAAAATCAGGGAGCGACATGGACATCGCGATACCCTCAATGGCTTGATCATGGTCCCGGCCGCGGCCAGGCGAGCGGCGCCTGCGTTCGTCCGCGCTCGCCAAGGGTCATTTGACCGTCGCGAGCCAGTCGGCGATGGCCCGCATCTCCGCTTCACTCACCACGTTCATCACCGGGCGCATGACCTGGCTCTGAGCGTTGTTGCGCGCCCCGCTCTTGATGTCGAGCATCTGGACATAGGCATAGTCGGCGCTCTGGCCGTCCACGCGCGGATAGACCGTCATGGTCGGAACCTTGCCGTCGATGCCGTGACGGTGGCACAGGTCTTGCCGTTATAGATCAAGGCGCCGTCGAGCGACCCGGCCGCACTGCCGAGCGGCAGCAGGGACACGAGGATGACGCGGTGCAACGGGGCTGCCATGGGATACCTCTGGATTGAGGGCCGGGTCGCTCGGGGGCGCCGGCCGGGATAAACAGTTGCTCGACACGGTCGCCGGGTCCGGACCCTGGGGTCGGGGTGCTCCCTGGCAGTGGCCGCGCGGGCAGAACTTGGCGCGAAATCGGGGTTGCGTGGCCTTTCCCGGAGCCCGAACGCGGGCGCGGCGAGTGACGCCCAGGGGCGGAACGCGCAGCGGTTCCGCTGGACGGCGGGCGGATGGGCATGGAGGTCCCCGGCCTGGTGGTCTCGGGCGCATCTGAACCCGCGGTCACTCGCGCCGCGCGCTCAGGTACTCGGCAATGATCGCCGCCTCCTCGTCGTCGAGGGTCGCGTCCGGGTTCATCCCCCGCGGCGCGGCCTCGGCGCCGGCGGTTTCATCCGGGTCCGGCATGGGGTCCGGGGTCCGGGCGGCCAGTGACGGATTGGTGGCGGCAATCACGGCGGCATAGAACTTGCGACCATAGTCCGCGATGAGCGCGGCCCGGTCCAGGATGTTGACGATGCGCCGGGCCTCATACCAATCGCTGGTGGACGCCGTAAAATAGTTGCCGAGCCTCTTGCCGGTGAAGTCGCCGGCCACCATGCCTTCAAAGATGATCGCGGTCGCGATCTCCGGTTGCAGCGCCAATTCGGGATTGGCGACGAGATTCTTGCCGAGTTTGCGGCCCAGCTTGTCGTAGTTGGTCTTGTGGGTGAGTTGGACGAAGCCGCGGCCGAAGTAGGTCTTGCCGGTAACGGCATCCGCTACACCGTAGGGGCGCCCGCGCCCGCGACCGAACTCCTCGATCGGCTGCATGGTGCGGGCGGTCTCGTGGAAGGTCGTCGCCAGGATGTAGGCGAACCACCGGCGGTCGAAGCCGGCGCGTTGCTCGAATTCATCGAGCAACGCATCCATCCCGTCGACTTGAGCCTGGCCCAGGCGGCCGGCAAAGAGAGAACTGCGCACTTCGGCATAAAAGGATCGACGATTCATTGCCTATCTCCGAAAGCCAAGGGTTGCGGTGAAGTCGTTTGCGGGCGCGACACCCGGAGCGGTCGCGACGGCTCGAGTCTGACAATCGTGGTCCCGGGGGTCAAGGGTGGGCAGGGTGGCGCCCGACGTCGCCGTGAGCGCTGGCTTCGTGCCGGCCGGAGGCCGGCGGACCCGGGAGCCGGCCGGAGGCCGGCGCTCCCAAGGGGAGCGGCGACCCCAAGGGCCGGCGGCGCGACATGGGAGCGCCGGCCTCCGGCCGGCACCAGGTCCCCCGGCGTCCCGCCGGGCCACCACGGCAGTCACCCCAAACGCCGGGCCGCGCTTCCCCAAGGCCAGTCCTCGGGCCGATTCGCCAGCCCCGCCTTCACCGGATTGTGCTCGATGTACCGCACCACGGCCGCCAGATGGGCATCATCGCGGATGTACCGGTCGAAATAGTCACGCTCCCAGAACACCCCAGTGCGCCCCAAAAGCGCATTGGCGCGCTTGGCGGTGAAGGACTTCCAGGACTGGATCACCCCCGGCAGCGGATGGCCCTCGAAGGTCTCGATGAGGACGTGGACGTGGTTGGGCATGACCGCCCAGGCCAGCAGACGGTAGCGCGCGCCGTCGAAGTACCGCAGGGCCTCGTCGACCACCTGAGCAATGTCCGGCCGCCGGAGCCAACAGGCACCATGCCCGGCATCGAGCAGACGCTCGACGCGCTGCAACCGCTCGCGCTCCTCCGGGCGGGTCTCGGCGTAGATCCGGGCCAGGACGTCGCGGGGCAGCGAGTCGGCGAGGTGGAAGGCGATGAATTGGAGCAGTCCCGGCGCGTCCAGGTGTGGGAGATAGCCGCGGGAGTGCCAGCCGAGGGTGGGCATGGGGTAGTCTTGGACTCGCGTCACCGTGACCGAAGTATACAGGCTCTTGGCCGGCCGGCGTCCCGGGAGCGCCGGCCTCCGGCCGGCCAGGTCCCCCGGCGTCCCGCCGGGCCACCGCAGCATTCACCCTCTTGGTACGCGTTACCGAGAAAAGAAATCCGCCAATTGCTCACGCCAAAAAGGCAAGAAGAAACAAAGCGCACTTCGCAGCATCCACCTTGGATGGGCAACACCAAGGCTGAAGCCTCAGACTCCGGATGAGCGCCGCCAACCGGAACCCTGATCCAGGCCGCAAGCGACGGCAGCAGCGTCGGCCGCCATCCATCAAGACCCGGCACCCCATCCGCCCGCGCCCCGGCTGTTCCGACCGCCCGCGCCGGACTATGCTAGCGGCCAACCCACAGGACCCCACTTGAGCCAGCCGACGCCCGCAATGAAGCACTACCGCAACGACACCTGGACCCTGGACGACGGCCTCGGGCTCGGACGCGCCGGGGACCAGGTGGCGCGCATGGTCCTGGAGGTGGAGCCGCCCTTCACCGTCGGCGTCACCGGCAAGTGGGGCTCAGGCAAGACCAGCGTCATGCGCCGCGCCTTCGTCACCCTGGGCGGGCGGCCCATTGAGCAGCCCTTGATGCTCTCCAAGGACTCCGGGCTGGAGGTGGGCTCCGAGGGCTGGGAGACCTGGGTCCACAGCCATCCCGACCGCCGCCGAGCCCTGGGTTGGGACGCGCCGATCCGGGACGCGGCCACCGGCTCGCTGTGCGTCTGGTATTCCCCTTGGCAGCACCAGAACGAGCCCAACCCACTGGTCCCATTGATCGGCGAGGTCCGCGCCCAGTTCACCGCCTGGCTCAAGCTGCAAGATAAGCTCGCGGACTTCAACCGCCGTGCCGGACTCGCCGTCGGCACCCTGCTGGAACGGATGGTGGACGTGGCCCTCAGCCTCAAGCTCGGTCAGCCCGGGCAGATCGTCACCGGTACCCTGGGGGAACTGCGCAAGGCCTGGCGCGCCGGGGCGGACGACGACGGACTCACCGCCGCCAGCGACGGCCAGCGCTTCCACCTGCTCTTCGAGGACGCGGTCACCGAACTGCTCAAGGCCAGGGCCGGCGGCGCCGACCTGAACGACGGCGCCCGGCTGGTCATCTTCGTCGATGACCTGGACCGCTGCGACGGCGGCGTGGCGGTGCGCCTGCTGGAGATCGTCAAGCTCTATCTCGGCACCCGCCGCTGCGTCTTCGTCCTCGGACTGGACGACAGCGCCGTCCTGGAGGTCCTGCGCACGCACCGCAGCCACTCCGAGGAGAGCAACCGGGAGTACCTGGAAAAGCTGTTCCAGGCGACCGTCTCGGTCCCGCTGCCGGCGCAGCCGCAGGTCCGCGACGCCGTGGCCGAACAGTTGCGCCTGCACGGCATCCCCCGGATCTCAAGCGGCGACCCGGAGGGCCAGGCCCGGACCGACCAAGCCCGCGCCCTCCTGGCCGCAGACATCGAGCGGCTGCTGGAACCCAACCCGCGCAAGATCAAGAATTTCGTCAACAGCCTTTGTGCCGCCTGGGGGATGCACGACTGCGGCACCTGGGTGTCGACCGACCCGCGCTTCCCCAAAGAGGCCCGGCGTTTCGTCGCGCTCCACTATCTGCGTCAGTTCCACCGACCCGTCTGGCGCCTCATCGAGCGCCAGCCCGAATCGATCCAGACCTTGCGCGAGGCCCTGGCCGGCGAGGCCCCCGGCATTGAGGGTCGCGGCGCGGGGACGGAGCGGGGACTGCTGCGGGAAATCTTCTTCCGCGCCTTCTGCCATGTGTTGGCCGGACAGGCCCCGGACCCCGGGGACCTCGGCGCGCCCCCACGCCACGGCAAGCAGACCCTGGACGAGGCCGTGACCGCCGCCCTGGAGCGCCGCGACCGCAACCGCTCCGACGAACACTTCCGCGGCATCTTCCTGTCGCTCTTCGACCGCGACGACGGCGCCCTCGCCCTCAACCCAAGACACCTCTATCTGGTGGTCCCGGACGAGACCCAACCCGAGGACGACGCCGACACCCAGCCCCCGGCCCAGGCCCTGATCGGGAGTGACCCGACCCCATGAGCGAGTTCGAGCGCATCGCCGAAAAGAACGCCCGCGCCGGGGCCCGCGGGGTCTATATCCGCTGGCTCGCCGAGCGCTTCGGCACCCTGGACCTGATGCTGACCCACCGGGGCGAGGACCGGGTGAGCCTGCGGCGTATCTATATCCCGGTCCGGGTGGACACCCAGGACCGGGCGGACGAGTCCATGGGTGGACCGGAAAAGGCCCTGGACGAGCAGTTGCCTGGTCAGGACGCGCTGGAGTTGATTGCCGACAGCCGCTTCGTTGCCATCTCGGGACGGCCGGGGAGCGGCAAGACGACATTGGTGCAGGCGCTCATCGGGGAGCTGACTCGGGAGGGGCCGAGTCGTGTCAGAGACAAGCTGGCGGGCGAGCGGGGCATCCTGCCTGTGCCACTGATCCTGCGGGATTATCAGGACCGGCTGGACGACGTGCGCAAACTGGACGACCTGCTAGACCTGTGGTGGTCCTATGCAGCGGACGAGGCCGCTGCCACCGGTTTCCCACTCGATTTGCCGCGGGTCAAGGCCAGCTATGCCTTTGGGGATGACGGCGACGCTATGCCGCTTCTGGTGCTCTTCGATGGACTCGACGAAGTGGGTGGTACCCAGACGCGGCAACGTGTCTTGAAGATCGCCACAGGACTGAACCCCCGGGTCCGCTGCGCACTCGTGACAGGGCGGCCCGCGGGGTTCGCGGACCTGCGTCTCACGCGCCGGATCATTGAGGTCGGATCTCGGGGCTCCTCGTTTACGGAGGAGGTGCGCATCCCGATACACCACTTGCAACCCTTCGCCTTCCCCCAAATCCGCGACTTCATCACCCGCTTCCTGCGCCTGCGCCAGGAATGGCAGGTCGAAGCCCGCCGGCTCCAAGAGGAGTTCGAGGCTGCGCTCCAAGACCCACGCCGCCCGCACCTGCTGAACCTCGCCCGCCGGCCCATCTTCCTCACCCTCATGGCCCTGGTACATGTGAACGAGCGGCGGATGCCGCACGGCCGGGCGGACCTCTACGAGCGTATCGTCGACCTCTATCTCAACCGCCAGATGCAGGCCAAGCAGCTCCAGCACATGCTGGACGACCAGCCCATGCCCCACTGGGACCAGCGGGAGGTCCGCCGGGCACTCGGCTTCCTGGCCTGGCGCAGCCAGCACCGGGAGCCGGAGGGAAGCGATCGAAACCGTGGTGTCCGCCCCGCGCCAACGGCCACCGTAGGATGGGTAGAGCGCAGCGAAACCCATCCCGCCCCGCCTGGACCCTTGCAACAGGCGGGGCACACAGTAGTTCCAATGCCACCCGAGCCGGACAACGCCAAGACGGAACAGGGTGAGCGCCGCCAGGTGATCTGGACCCGGGCCGAGTTGGAGGCCGAACTGCGTGCCCTGCTCGCCGGCGAGACCGAGGACCGGCGCTCCTTCTCCGACCTGACCCCGGGGGACGCCCCCCACCTCCTGGACTATTACCTGCACCCCGCCGGACTCCTGGTGGACCCCGCCGAGGGCCGCTACCAGTTCGCGCACCTGAGCTTCCAGGAGTTCCTGTGCGCCGAGTACATCCACGGCCGGGCCAAGGCCCGGGGCAGCCGGCGCTTCCTGGAAGAGATCAAGGTTCTGCTGTACCCCCACCTGGCCCACCCCGGCTGGGACGAGGTGGGTCTGCTGCTCCTGTGCATCCATTCGGCGGAGGGTGCCCAGACCAACCCCGATGCCCACCTGGAGATCCTCGCCGAGTTGGACCTGGCCGACGAGCCCCAGGCGCGGCTGCTGGTGGAGGCGCTCGCCGGCCGGGAGCTGGACTATACGGAGGACGAACTGGTGCGCTGGCTGCCCCTGGCGGTGGCTGCCGCCCTCGTGCACCCGGACGCCGGCCTGGCCGAGCGATTCCGCCGGGTGCCCGCCTGGGCCGGGCCGGGGCTCGACCTGCTGCGCCGGCTATTCGAGTGCGACGAGCCATTCGTCCTGCTCGCGGATCGGCTGCGTCAGGCACCGCCCGGGGAGCGGCTCGGGCTCGCCGGGGAGGACGCCGGGGGGCTGCTCCAATTGGCGAAAGCGCGCTGGCTGGCCTTGGGAGATGCACTGCGCTTCGAGCCGCCTTTCGACGGCGACTCGGCGCGGGACTATGTCCTGCTGCGCCTTGCCAACGACAGCGGCTGGGTCCCCAGGGATCCGAAGCGCCCGAAACGGCCGCCGATCGCCGACCCCGGACTGGAGCGGTCACTGGCGGATTGGCTGGCTCGAGTCCCGGCCAATGGGGAGCGCGGACGGCTGTACCGCCGCTGGCCCGACGTGGACGGCTCCCCGCGGTTGCCCGTCGTCTCCCCAGCGGCATTTGAGCTTGACGCCGTGGCAATGCCGCGGGGACCGCTCTGGAAGTCGCTAGCGCCGCGGATTCCGCTCGACCTGTGGCTGCTCCAGGGCGAGTCGTTGCCCGAAAACCGTTGGGCTGTGTGGTCCCAACCGGCTGTGCTCTTTTCCCTTTATCCCAATGCGCTCTCCCACGCACTACCGACGTCTTTGGTACTCGCACTGACCATCTATCAGGCCGTCATCCTTGCCGGAACCCTGTCCGGAAGACAGGGGCTCGACGAGTACACGCGGGCTCAGGGGCTTTCGCTGTCGCGCTCGCTGACTCGCTGGCCGTCTGGCTCGCGGTCACATTGGCAATCGAGGTCGATCTCGCGATCGCAGGCCCGGTCACTGTCGCAATCGCTTTTTCTGTCGCGATCGCAGTTACTATCACGGTCGCAGTCTCGGTCGCTATTGCGGTCGCAATCGCCGTGGCAGCCGCAGGCACAGGGGCTGTTGTTGCCGCCGAGGACGCGCCCCGCGCTGGCGCGGGCGCGAGAGGGCATCGGCGGACTTTCCGAAGATGGCCGAGACTGTGCCGCGCACGCCATAGCGATTTGGGGCCACCGCTGGGCCGCCCGAGACTGGTTCACAGAGCAGTCCGAGGACCCAGACCTGATGCGCCGCCGCGGCCTGCGCCCAGGCGAGCCCCTGCCGCGCGCCTTCGCCCTCTTCGAGCCCGACGGCCGCCTGCGCGACACCCTCCCCCGCTCGGGCCTGCTCCAACTCCGCGACTGGCTCGCCAACGACGACGCCATCCTCGCCTGGACCTTCCCCGCGGGTCTCTGCGCGGCGGACGAGGCGCACCTGCGCTCGGAACTCCACACCCTGCACCACTACGAGCGCCCGGACGGCGGCCACGGCCAGCCCTGGTCGCCGCTGGCCGCCATCGAGGCCGCGCTCTCGGACTGGCCCGCGGACCAGGCCACCCGCGATGTCAGCCTCGCCGCCGCCGAGCGCGACCTGCTGGCGGTCCTGGACGAGTTGTTCCCCGAGGCTGCCGAACCCAAGCCGGTCTGAGCGGGCCGGCGGGCGGCGCGTGCGGGGACCCTGCCCGCCTCCCGGCGCGAGCGGCGCCCTCACCGCGAACCATGGCTTCGCGCCGGCCGGAGGCCGGCGCACCCGGGGCCGGCCGGAGGCCGGCGCTCCCAAGCGCCGGCGCTTCGCCGTGGGAGCGCCGGCCTCCGGCCGACACCGGGTCCCCCGGCGTCCCGCCGGGATGTTTCAGCGGCGGCAGGCAACAGTGATCGTCCGGCCGGTTCGGACCTTCGGTGTTGAAGAAACGCATGAAAGGGCGGGCGCTCCGTGTCCAGTGACCAGACCGGACGCGGAGCGCCCGCACTGCATTTCCACGCGGAGCGTGGGAACGAGAGGCACGCGAGGCCCGCGCCGGACTCCACTTGAACCGCGCCGGCTGGGGCGAGGCCCTTGACAAACGGTGGGCTTCGCCTAAGATACCATCCAACTGGATGATATACGGATGGCCACCGACCCACATGAGCGTACACGACCTTCGTCAGAAGGTGAGCGAGACCGAGAAGATCACGATCAATCTGGGGCTCGTCGACCTCGGACAGATCGATCTCCTGGTGCAGGAGGGCTTTTACACCAACCGCACCGATCTGATCCGCACCGCGATCCGCAACCAACTGAGCACCCACGCCGACGCGGTGCGCCAGACGATCGCCCGCAAGCGCCTGGTGCTGGGGCTGCAACACTTTTCGCGCGCCGATCTGGAAGAGGTTCAGAAGGCCGGGCAGACGCTGCAGATCCAGGTCTTGGGCCTGGCCAGCATCGGCACCGATGTCTCACCGGAATTGGCGCTGGCCACCATCGACTCACTCGAGGTGCTCGGCGCCCTGCACGCCAGCCCCGCCGTCAAGCGCGCCCTCGCCGGGCGCATCCGCTGACACCACACACGCAAGGCTATGACACCATGAACGAAAGAATGCTCTCCGGGTTGCGCGAGGCGATGTCGGTGCTGCACCGGGACGGCCCCCTCGCCGCCACCGACAAGATTCAACAGACGCTGCGGGGCCTG
>Ga0247840_10000487_pt1 | contig 82290 bp, 82 predicted proteins | sample LaCruzMarch2015__FD_192404 | JGI IMG/M metagenome (GOLD analysis project Ga0247840, IMG submission 192404) | Freshwater microbial communities from meromictic Lake La Cruz, Castile-La Mancha, Spain - LaCruzMarch2015_17m | ecosystem: Environmental > Aquatic > Freshwater > Lake | place: Spain... | reverse complement strand
CCTGATTTAAAAATATCCAAAACCGAATTCAGAAACACTTCCCCACGAAGTCATGTTTCATTGGTTCGGGAAACTACAGAATGAATGTTGCACTACCAACGATACGCCGGGGAGGTACTTGGGAGGGCGATCTTGACCGTGGCCAGTACAACATGCGCACCCCATTCGGTTCGCTTGAGGGCACCTATCAAGTAGTGCAGGACAAAGTTATCTTCGCCATCCAGAAAAAACCTGCATTGGTTCCCTGTGCACTCATCGCCACGATCATCGATCAGTTCATCAAACCCTAGCAATCTGTCGATTAATGGTTACCGGTGCCTGCTACAGGTTCAACTGATTGAAGTCCAGATTGGATCACCCTAGACACGCTTTGTTTCTTTCTGAGAGGCCCCTCAGTCGCGGTTGCGGGTGGTAGCGACAGGCAAGTTACGGGTAGTCCGGGGTGTTGTCGGGCACAGGTCCTTTGCGAACTTCGCGTAGGCCGCGCTGACGTTCATGCCTACGAGCGTTAAGCCGGCGGTGGGCCAGCCGCTGCAGGTCGGCAATGGCAACTCTCTAGCCATTCAACGAACGTCATCCGATTTGGATGGCCCACGGCATTTGGTGCAAGAAACGCGGGGCCTGAACATGAGGTGACTATTGGCCCGATGAGCTGCGACCTATCGAAGCTGCCGGCCTGATATACTGAACGAACGTTCATTCAATAATGTAAATCATGACAATTTCAAATCGCATCCAGGCGACGGCGTCGCGCCGTGAAGAACTGCTAGAGGCAGCACTGCATTGCTTCGTAGTCAAAGGCTTTCACCAAACCAGCATGCGTGACATTGCCGCCCAGGCCGGCGTCAGCCTCGGAAGTCTCTACAACCACTTCGAGAGCAAGTCGGCCCTGATCGCTGAGATTGCCCAGATGGAGTCCATCGAACTTACCTCTCTGGAAGATCAACTGACAGAACACCGTGGCCGCAGTGGCTTGCTGCGTTTCGCGCGCGACTACGCCGCGTTGCACCAGGACTCTGCGCGCCTGATGCTGGGAGCGGAGGTCCTCGCAGAACTTCTGCGCCACCCTGAGCTGGCCACCCCTTTCCTGGTCACTCGCCATCGCCTGGTTCTGGCGCTAGCCGCCGCGCTGGACCGTGCCCGCGCAGATGGCGAGTTGGCGCAGGGCCTTGCTGCGCCAGATCTGGCCGGTTTGCTGCTGGACGTTATCGAAGGCCGGTGCTATTTGGATGCATTAGCCAGGGGCCAGACCCCTAACATGCAGACTGGCGGACCCCTCCCGAAACTGTTCGAGGCCCTGCTTCCACCAGCCGTTAAGGGGCGTACCCCCAAGCGCGCATGACCGCCGCCCGTTTGACCGGACTCGACCTGGCGCGAGCCTGGGCTTTGCTGGGTATGCTGGTGGTGAACTTCCGCGTCGCCATGGGCGTGGACAAAGATCCCAACGCGCCAGCGTGGCTTCAAGCGGCTGTCGAAGCGCTGTCTGGGCGCGCCGCAGCGCTCTTCGTGGTGCTTGCCGGCATGGGTCTGGCGCTGGCGACGCGCAAGCTGCGCGGCAGCGAGCTGTGGAGCTGGGTCGCGCGTCGTGCGCTCTTCCTAGCCGCCATCGGAGGATTGAATCTGATGGTCTTTCCGCCGGACATTCTGCACTATTACGCGGTCTACTTCGTGCTCGGCGCCTTGGTGCTCAGCGTACCGCGATCCTTTTGGCCCTGGATCACCACCGGCCTGGTGTTGACATGGCCACTGTTGGCTTTGACCTTTGACTACAACGCAGGTTGGCATTGGCCGACGCTGACCTACGAGCCGCTGGACAGTACAGCAGTGCTTGTGAGGCACACGCTGTTCAACGGTTGGCATCCCTTGTTCCCATGGGGTGCATTTCTGGTCTGGGGGTTGTGGCTTCAGGGCTTGCAACTGGAGCAGACCCGAACCGCCCAGCGGCTGCTGGCAGGTGGAGTGGTTGCCGCGCTGCTGGGCTACGCCCTGCACCGGGTAGGCATGGCGAATCTGGGCGCGCAGTGGCATTGGCTGCTGGGCTTGCAGCCGCTGCCGCCGTCACCGCTGTATGTGCTGACGGCGGGCGGCATTGCCACGGCGCTCATCGGCTTGGCGCTGCTGGCAGTGCGCGGTGGCCGCAGCTGGCAATGGCTGACGCCGATGGGCCGCATGACCCTGACGCTGTACCTGGCGCACATCCTCATCGGCATGGGCACGATGGAAACCTTGGGTCTGTTGCCACCCTTACGGCAGTCAGGCCTCTGGGAGGTTGCGGGTGCCGCCGCGCTATTCGCGGTTCTGGCCGCGGGTTTCGCCTGGGCTTGGTCTTTGCGCTTTCGCCAGGGGCCCGTGGAGGGGCTGATGCGGTGGTTGACCCGAACGTAGCCATCGCTTCATTGCTGCCCACCGTCTGCGATGAACCGAAGCTGCCCCTTGTCCATCAGTTTCATCTGTCTGATGTGGCTAGCCGGCAGACTGGCTCCGAACTTCAAGATCATTGCGGACTTCCGTCACGACAAAAGCACAGGAATCCGCAATGTGTGCCGTCGCTTTGTCATGCTGTGCCGCGAGCTCAAGCTCTTTGGAGCGTCGCCTGAAGCGCTCTCCTGCATCCATGACCATCAGTAGGCGCACCGTTGAGCATGTGTTCGGAACGCGCAAGGGTATTGTCAACTTGCCAATACAAGACCGAATTCCTGCTCCCAAAGTGAAAATTGATGATCATCCAACCATCATTTGGGCGCAGTTCCGTGAGCTGCACCGCATGCCTTTTCGGAATAACCAAGACATGACCACGCCCGAGCGGGTGAATATCCATCAAGGCTAGGCAGCTATCGTCTTCATGAACCCGGGATGCGGGCAGTCTATCCATAAGGCCAGTGGTCGGCACCCTTTGCCCCAATGGTGTGGTTATCTATTCAATGGCGTCGGGACCACCGCTTCCACAAACTGCACATACAGCTGGGCGCTGGACTTGGGGGTTTCCATCATGGGCAGGTGACCCACTCCGGGCAGCACCTGCACTTGGGCTTGCGGTAAACGTGTGCGCAACGGGGCGGCGCCGGATACGTCAAACAGGCGGTCCTTTTCGCCCCACAGCACCAGGGTGGGTTGCATTAATTCGCAAATGTGGGCGTCCAGCAGGTAGCGGTCTTTGCGTTGGGCGTTCCAGATGCGCAGGTTGGACGCGGCATTGCGCAGTGCATCGGCTTTTGCGGCGTGCAAGATGGGATAGGGCAAAAACGGGCGTTGGGCGAAGACAAAGTCCAGCATCGGCTCAAACGCGTCTGCCTGGGTGACGATCAGGGGGCTTAGGCCGGCATCGACCATGGGGTCCATCTCACTGGGCTGGGGCGTGTGCAGGCCGTGGGGGGCACCAATCAGGGCCACGCTAGCCACCCGGTTGGGGTAGCGAATGGCAAACAGCGCGGCAATCGTTCCGCCCATGGAGCTGCCACCCAGATGCGCGCGCTGCACGCCCAAGTGATCAAGAAAATCTTTTAGGTATTCGACTTGCGCGGCGTAGCTATAGTCGTTGTTGGGCAGACGCGTGCTTTCGCCAAAACCCGGCAGGTCTGGTGCGATAACTCGGTAGTGCGGTGTGAGGGGGCGCGCAAAGTCCACCCAGTGGTCTTTCTCGGCAAAAATGCCGTGCAGCAGCACCAGGGTTTCGCCGCTGCCGCCGTCTAGGTAGTGCAGTGTGTGCCCCCCGCTGGTGAGTGTGTGTGCGGACAAACCCGCCGTGGCGCGGTTGAGCTGGAGCAGCGGGGTTTTGAAGTGCTGGGGCAGGCTGTAATAGGCCAGCGCCACACTGGCGAGCAGGAGCAAGACCAGTCCGATGGCCAGGCGCTTGTACGTTGCAGGTTGGCGCGTCACAGAAGTTTTCATGGTTAGCACAGGGGCGATTGATTATTTGCGGCAATGCTAGTGGAGTAGCGCGTAAAAAGCTTGTATGTTTGGGCTATGCGTATATCGAATTCATTAATTCTGGGGAGTGACCGATCCTTGTACCGGGGTGAATTACCCGCCACCGATTCGCATAGCCATGCTGCACCGGTATTGCTGATCGGGCTGTCGGGCCGGTTTGTGTTGCACTTTACCCAAGGGCGCACCGAGTCGTGTTTCAGCGCCTGGATCGACAGCGGGGTTGAACATGTATTTGACCCCTGTGGCGAAGAGGTGGCTACTATGTACCTGGAGCCGGACGCCGTGGACACGCGGTGTTGGAGGGCTTATTTTGCAAACCACGGTGGCATCGTATTGGACCCGTGTATACCAGTCCAGGGTCGCAGCAGCATGGAAGCGTATTTGCGCAACTTCGACCTCGATGCCTTGCTGCCGTTTGACAGCGCTGACGTGGCCCCCATGGACGCGCGGGTGGCCTACAGCGTGAACGCCCTGCGCAGGCCTGGCATGGCACCGCCCGGTCGGGGCGCGTTGGCCCAGGCCGCGGGCTTGTCGGAGTCCCGCTTTAACCACCTGTTTCGCGCCGAGATGGGAGTGAGCTTTCGCAGCTACCGCGTGTGGTCCCAGGTGCGCGGTGCATTGGGTGCTTTGGGTACTGACAGCCGTTTAACCCAAGCCGCGCTGGAGGGTGGGTTTGTGGACTCCTCCCACTTCAGCCACATGTTTCGCAAGACCTTCGGCATGACGCCGTCCAGCGTGCTCAAACCATTGCGCGATGTGACTTTGGTTTGAGCTCCACGCCCCCTGTGTCAGACTAGTTGTCGCCTCCTTTTTTCAAAGCGGATGCTCCGTTGGAGCGACAAACATGAACCGAAAACCTCATTCCCCAGAATTTAAAGAACAAGCGTTGCGCAAGTTGCGTGAGCACGGATGGCTCTAAAAGTGTTCATAGTTAATGTTCTATTGAACGGTCATGCTGGTAAATGTGGTTCCGTAGCCATTTAGTGAGTCTCAAGGCCATCGCAAATACGCCGCAGCGTTTACCTCGCCAGAGATGTCGCGTTACCAGACTGCCACCAATACCCGCTTCAGGGTGGCCCAGCCCGCTCCCGTTAAATCACACCTCGCCCGGGCAAAGATGCCGCATTCCAGATATTTGCGAAAGGCTTGGCGGACAAAATTCTTGGGGGTGTGGTGGTCGCCCTGGCCTGCACTGGCCAACTCAAACAAGGTCTCGAAGTGTTCGGCAATGGTTTGGTAGAGCAGAGTCCGTTCGGGGTGGCGGGGGTGTCGAGTTTGGGTTTTGCACACGCTGCCCCCCGCATGAGAATGCGCGTGCGTTGGGCGTGCGGTGGCGGACATGGGGCAGTGCCAGCGTGGGCTACAATCTCCTCTGGGCTCTCAGGACGCCCAGCTCGCAAAAGCCGATGCACCTGACACGCAAGCCGCTATCGCTTGCATACCCCTCCTACTTGGCCCACTGCGAGAACGGCCGTTGATATCAAGGAGCCGGTATGCGCACATACAGCATTCCACCCGTTACTACGCCTGACTTTTCATCTGACACCGCTGCTACACCCTCGTCATCATCAAAGCCCATCAGCGCAGTCGAGCAAGCCTTGCGCCAGGCCCGCACGCTTCACCGCGCGTCCAAGGACGCCACCCTGCTGGTCGCTATGCCGGCCGTGCGCCGTGCCCACGCCGCCGGTGTATTGGCCGAGCTGACACTCAGCGCGCTGTACCGCCAGCGCCACCTGCTACAGCGCAAGCACTACCTGCGCACACTGGCGGTTGAAGCTGGATTTACCAACTGGGAAGCCTACTTGCCCACACTGCGCAGCCAGCCGCCGCAAGCGCTTGAGCACTACACCACGGGGCTGGAGTTTGGATACCCCAATGCCTGGTTCTCCACCCACGCGCAGGCCATCGCCTTTGCCGAGGAACATGGCGGCAAGGTGGTACGGTATGGGCATCAAGCCATGGTCGTGCGGCCCGAGACCAGCGCGGTAGAAGCCGAGGTGCAGCATGGCACCTGACACCGCATTTGAATACGCCAGCACGTTGGCGATGTTGGGCTGGGCACTGCTGGCCGCCGGTGTTGTGTGCAAACCAGGCGTCGTGCGCCACGGACTGCTGCAGTTCGGCGGGCGGTTTGTGCCCTTGCTGCTGTGCGCCACCTATGTGCTGCTATTGGCGCAAAATTGGGGCAGTGCGCCGGGCGGCAACTTTGGCAGCCTGGCGGGCGTGGCCACACTTTTTGCATCGCCGGGAAAGCTCGTGGGTGGATGGGTCCACTTCCTGGCGTTCGATCTGTGGCTGGGTCGCTGGATGGTGGACGACGTGCAAGCGCAGCAACGCAGCCGCTGGTTTCTGCTGCCCTGCTTGCCGCCGACCTTTCTGTTCGGACCTGCGGGGCTGCTGCTGTACTTCGCTCTCAAGGCTCGGCCAAGAATGCTACGCATTCAATAGCATATTTCACATATTTTTCGGGAGCTAGCAGCGTATTTCACCAACCATCGCTTAAACAGGGGGGCAGGTGCATGCCTGGCGTTGCGGCAGTGTTGCGCTGACTAGTTTAGCTGCCTAAACGACTCCAGCGCCCAAAGTTAAACTGCCCAGTACCCTCATACTGAACCATGACGTTTGCCATCCCCAGCTTCACCTCCGACCGCCCACGGATAAGTATTTCAACCGCCTCAAGGCCAATATCGCACCTTTGATTGGCCACTACCCCTCCGCAAAAACCTTCGTGATTCTCGCTACAGCGCGATTTCTGGGTGGGCTATTACCAAAATCCGCCTGACGACAGGGTCACTTCCGGTGGGCCGCACAGCCCTAGCCAGCAGCGCATCAAAGTCGCCGTCTGGCCCCCTCACCAATTGATGCGCTGATCAACCTCAAAGTCGGGTGCCGGTCGTGCCGAGAGATACGCGTCAATGACTGGTTTGGGGTCGGCCAATTCGAGGTTTCTACTACCGCTAGGGCCTGATTCGGTCACCCCCGTAAGTTCCACGCCCCAACATATGCATCGGCAAATGCTCAAGTTTGCTCTTGACTTTCCAAGAGGTCCCACATGTCCAACCCAACACCAGCAACCACCCCTTCCGCTTCAGAAACAATAGCACCCTACGCAGTATCTACGGGGGCTAGAGCCGTAAAACTCTTCAGAAACGGGGCCAACCAGGCGGTGCGCATCCCCAAAGAGTTTGAGCTACCCGGCACCCAGGCGCTGATGCACCGCGAAGGCAACCGGCTGATTTTGGAGCTGGTGCCAGACAAGCCCAAAAAAGGCACGCTGGCTGCACTGGCTGCAGCTTTGGAATCCATGAAAGACTGGGAACCCATCACCGAGCCATTCCCGGATGTGGATGAAGGTTTATTGCCACTGGACGACATCAACCTATGAGCATCCTGTTTTTGGATACCAACATCATCTCCGACATGATGCGCGACCTTCAAGGCGCCGCCGCCACACGCGCCAAACTAGCAAGCATTGAACGCGGTGACGACACCCTGTACACGAGCACGGTTGTCCAATGTGAACTGGAATATGTCATAGCACGCAAAAGCAGCCCACGATTGCTTGCCGCTTACAAAGCGGTGATGGATACCATTGAGGTTCTTCCCTTGGATCCCACGGTTTCAGCCCACTACGCGCAACTGAGAACCCACTTGGAACAATGTGGCACCCCCATCGGCCCCAACGACACATTCATGGCCGCTCACGCTCTGGCACTCGGTGCCACCTTGGTCACCGCAGATACAGAATTTACCCGCGTGCCAGGACTTAAGATCGAAAACTGGCTCCAGCCCTTATAGAACGTGCGCAAGCAGCTACTAAAACAATAGCAAATTCGTGCTCAGCTCGACAAGCGAGAAACATAATTGCCAAACACTTATATACTTGCGCCTGTAATTTCTCCGGAGGTATTCCATGTCCCAAGTCACTATTTATATGGATGATGACGCGATTGCCCGCGCCAAAGCGTCGGCTGCCGCAGCCAAACTTTCGCTAAGCGCGTGGGTTGCAAAACTGGTCAAAGAGCAAACCCCCGCCGTGGACGCCAATGGCTACCCGGTTGGATTTTTCGACGACATGGCTGCCCATGCACTGCTGTGGAAGGACTTCCCGCTGGCCGAAGCATTGCGCGCCAACGAAGTCTCTGACCTGCCCCGCGAGGCTTGGTAATGTTTGCCTTGGACACCAACACCCTGATCTACTTTTTCAAGCAAGAGGGTCACGTAGCAGGCCATCTGCGGGGCGTGAGTGCCAGTCAGGTCCACATCCCCTCTTTGGTTTTGTTTGAACTGGAATACGGCATTTTGCGTTCCACCCGCCCGGACCTGCAACGCAGGGGCATTGACGCAGCCTTGCGCGCCTACCAGGTGCTGCCCTTCGACGCCAACTCCGCAAAAGCTGCCGCGCAAATTAAACACACACTGGAAGCCGCCGGCACACCGATTGGCCATGTCGATCAACTGATCGCGGGTATCGCGCTGGCCCACAACATGACCCTTATCACCCGCAACACCCGAGAATTCGAGCGCGTGCCCGGCTTGCGGGTCGAAAACTGGTTTGATGCCTGAGCGGCAACATTTAAGTCAAATCAGGCTATAGCCCTTATAGAATATGCGTAAGCAGCTACTAATTTCATAGCAGAAACAACCATGCAATCCACAGAAATCGCCCCCGGCCTGAGCATTCAAGGCATCACCCTCCCCCTGAATCTGGCCCACTTCAAGTTGATCGCCTTTGACATGGACTCCACCCTCATCAACATCGAGTGTGTGGACGAGATTGCCGATGCCGTGGGCTGTAAAGCTGAGGTGGCGGCCATCACCGAGGCCACCATGCGTGGCGAGATTGCCGACTTCAAGGAAAGCTTGCGTCGCCGCGTGGCCCTGCTTAAAGGCGTGAGCCTGGAAAGCATGGAACAGGTGTACCAGGAGCGCCTGCGCCTCAACCCCGGCGCTGCGGAATTGGTCGCCGCCTGCAAAAAAGCGGGAATGAAGGTGCTGCTGGTGTCCGGTGGCTTCACCTTTTTTTCGGACCGTGTGCGTGACCGCCTGGGCATCGACTACACCCGTGCCAACGTGCTGGAAGCGGATGACGGAGTGCTCACCGGCCGCATGGTTGACCAGCCCTGGGGCGACATCTGTGATGGCAATGAAAAGCGCAGAACGCTGCTGGAAACCTGCACCCGCTTGGGCATTGCGCCCGAGCAAGCCATTGCTATGGGTGATGGCGCCAACGACTTACCCATGATGGGTGTCGCGGGTCTGTCAGTGGCCTACCACGCCAAGCCCTCGGTGCGGGAACGCGCCAATGTGCGCATTGACACTGGGGGACTTGACCGTTTGCTCAGCGTTTTTTAAACCCGCCTAGCCCACGGGCCCAAGGTGGTCTTCTCCAGCACGCCGAGGGCCTGAGAAAAGTCCCGAGATGCCAGCATGGAGTTTCGCAACACACCCACTTGAACCGCCTTGGAGTACATCTCCCGCGCGATATCGAAGGGCAAAACCAGCACGCTGGTGGTTGCACGCTCGAACCCCTGGACAGTGCTGTTGAAACTCTGGCTGAACGAGATGTCTACCGAGTTGTCGATCGGTGGGGTGACTATGTTGAAGTCAAGGCCAATTAGTGGCGCTTTTTGAAACTCATTGAGTTCGGACATGGTGTGCCTTTCCGTAAGAGTTGCGCAAGCATATCAGGGTTAACCCTAATATCCTCAAAATTCTTGGAAAGACCCTTTGTCAAAGTGGCTTACCCAGCGAAACACACATTGAAACAATGTTGCTTATTTGCAAAAATGGGTTTTTTTGTGGGCCTGGACCGAGCCCGTATGCACACTTGGCCTGTCACTTAAGGCCACATTGCCACGGCTGCCGCAAGCAAAAGGCTGCTATTGTGAAGCAGATGCAATTTCTGGAGTATGCAGATGACACCCCAAGCCACACTAGGCCAAAACCTGACGCTGCCCAATGGCGTAGTGATCAAAAACCGACTCCTCAAATCAGCCATGTCCGAGGCCTTGGGCACCCGGGATGGCGCGCCCACGCCAGAGCTCACCCGCCTCTACCAAGCCTGGGCCGAAGGCGGCATCGGTCTGTGCGTGACTGGGAACGTGATGATTGACCTCGCAGCACGGGGTGAGCCTGGTAATGTGGTCATTGAAGACGATCGCCACTTGGCAGCGCTGAAGGAATGGGCCCAAGCAGCAACCCGCAACGGTACGCAATGCTGGGTTCAGCTCAACCACCCCGGAAAACAGGCACCCAAGGGGCTTAACCAAGAGACGGTTTCACCCTCCGCAGTACCATTTCGGGCCGACCTGCAGGCTTTTTTTGGCACCCCGCGCGAACTGGCCGATGCCGAGATCCGTGCCCTGATCCAGCGTTTTGGCGAGGCCGCTGGCGTCGTGAAGGAAGCCGGTTTTTCGGGAGTGCAAATCCACGGTGCCCATGGTTATCTGGTCAGTCAATTCTTGTCACCGCACCACAACTGCCGCACGGATGCCTGGGGCGGCACACCCGAAAAGCGCCGCCGCTTTGTACTGGAGGTGTACCGCGCCATGCGCCAGGCCGTGGGCCCAAAATTTCCGATCGGTGTCAAACTCAACTCAGCCGACTTCCAACGCGGGGGCTTCACGGAAGATGAGTCACTGGACACGATTCGCGCACTCTGCGATGCGGGCATTGATCTGATTGAAATTTCGGGCGGCACCTACGAGGCACCTGCCATGACGGGCGTGAAGGTCGACAAAGCACCGGTCAAGGAAAGCACGCGCCAGCGTGAAGCCTACTTTTTGGAATTTGCTGAAAAAGCCCGGGCAACCGTGAACACGCCACTGGCAGTCACGGGAGGCTTTCGGTCCGCGAAAGGGATGGCCGACGCGATCCACTCTGGCGCTGTCGATATGGTGGGTTTGGCGCGCATTTTGGCGATTGAACCCGATGTAGCGAACCGGCTGTTGTCCGGAAAGAAGCCTACGCAACAGGTCAAACCCATCACCACTGGAATCAAAGCCATCGACAAGCTGGGCCTGCTGGAGATCAGTTGGTACACCGGACAACTCAAACGCATAGGCCGAGGCGAAGCGCCCAAGCCCAACGAGTCGGGCTTGTGGGTATTTGCCAAGCAGGCCTGGCATATGGCGATGGCTGGCAAAAAGAAGCGCCCGCCCACCAAACTACGCGCATCCTGAGGCGCAAGGGTCTTATCACGTTCTGGCGCGAGCAGGCACTCAAATGCTGGCGTGACACTTTTGGCTTTTTGCAGCAGCATTTGCCAGTGCGCACGCCAAGGTAGACGCCCCTCACTCACTCCCGCACCAGCATCAAGGACGTGGTCGCAATGCGCACCAAGTTTTCCGCAACGCTGCCCACCAGCAGGCGCTCGAAGCCGCGTCTGCCGTGGGTGCCCACCACAATCAGGTCGGCATTCCAATGCGTGGCGGCTTCGGCAATCATTTCTGCCACCCGGCGCTGAGTGGATTCGACCAACAGTTTCTCCGCCTGGCAATCCGCCGCACCGGCCTTGGCCATGGCCTGGTCCAGCAACGTGTTGCCGGATTCCCGCATTTCATCTTTGACCTTGTCGATATCTATATAGGTTCCCAGCCCCATGCCATGTTGGGTGAGCGAGCCCTCGTCCGCCGCGTGGGCAATGCAAAGGCGAGCGCCCAGCGCCTTGGCAAGGCTTATCGCCTCGTCCAGGGCTTTTTGCGAGGTGCTACTGCTGTCAATGGCAACAAAAATACGTTTATGCATGATTACAACCCTAATTATTTAACGACCATCAGCGTGAAGGGCCAGACATAAGCCTGCATCGTCACGAACAGACCCACCAGCGAAGCCAGTGCAATCGAGTGGAAGAACACATAGCGCAGGATGTCGCCTTCATGATTGAACCAGCGCGTGGCGGTGGAGGCCACCACAATCGACTGTGCGTCGATCATTTTGCCCATGACACCACCGGAGCTATTGGCCGCACCCATCAGGTTGGGGCTCAAGCCGAGTTGCTCAGCAGCGACCCGTTGCATTCCACCGAACAATACGTTCGATGCGGTGTCTGAACCTGTCATGGCGACGCCGATCCAACCCATCAATGTGCCAAAGAAGGGATAGAACACGCCGGTGTTGGCAAAGGCCAGACCCAGAGTGGTGTCAGTACCAGAATAACGTGTGAGTGTGCCCAAGCCCAACATCAACACAATCGTCAGCAGCGAATAACGCACCAGCCAGAAGGTGCGACCAAAGGTGCGCACGATTTCAACCGGCTTGTACTTCATGATGAGCGCACCAATGATGGCTGCCAGCAAAATGCCGGTGCCGGTGGCAGACAGCAAGTTCAACACATACACCGCAGCTTCGGGGTGCGGTTTTGGCACCACGGGTGGCATTTTCATAATCAGGTTGTGCAGGCCTTCCATGACAAACTTGGGTGCAAACAGGTTGTTGAGGAATGTTTTGACCGGTGGCAAGCCCCAGACAAACACAAACACCGTCAGGATCGCCCACGGAGTCCAGGCTTGCACCAACTGGTCTTTGGAGTACTTTTCAGGCGCTACCGGAGGTTTGGCTTCATGGGCGCTGACGTCGTGGCCTTTGATGGAAGGCGAAGTCCATATCTTTTTAGGCTGCCAGACGCGCAGAAAGAGAATCAGGCTGACCATCGACACAATCGCGGCAATGATGTCCACCAGCTCGGGGCCGATGAAGTTACTCACCAGATACTGCGGAATGGCAAACGACAAACCGGTGACCAATATAGCGGGCCAGATCTCCATCATGGCTTTGCGTCCGGCAAAGGCCCAGATCAGCCAAAACGGCACCAACAGCGAGAAAAATGGCAATTGACGGCCGATCATGGCGGTGACTTCCATCAGGTCATAGCCGTGCACCTTGGCCAGCGTGATAACCGGCGTGCCCAAGGCACCAAAGGCCACCGGCGCGGTATTGGCAATCAGCGAGAGACCCGACGCAGCCAAAGGTGAGAAGCCCAGGCCGATCAAGATACCCGCCGTCACCGCCACCGGTGTACCAAAGCCTGCAGCGCCTTCAAAAAACGCACCAAAACAAAAGGCAATCAGCAGCAGCTGCAAGCGCCGATCGTCGGTAATGCTCGACAGCGAGGCCTGCAATACCTTGAAGCTGCCGTTTTGCTCGCACAGTTGCTGCAGGAAGATGATGTTGAGCACGATCCAGCCAATGGGCAACAGGCCGGTAAAGCCGCCGTACATGGCAGCCTTGCCAGCCATCTCCATCGGCATGCCGTAAGCAAACACTGCCACGACCACTGCCGCCAGCAAACCCAAGCCGGCCGCAATGTGCGCCTTGATGTGCATAAAACCCAAAGCCACCAGCATGACCACCACCGGAATGGCGGCCAATAGTGTTGAGATGACCATATTCCCGAAGGGGTCGTAAACCTGATTCCAAACCATTCGAATCTCCTGTGTATAAATATTGTATTTGGTAAATTGGTATTACCACTTGCGAACTTTAAAATAGGAAGATGGGTATGTCAAAGGGATTTGCTCATTGCAAGCACGCTCGACAGAAATTTGACAGGAACAGCAATGCCACTTCAACGACCTGCAGTGACCCGTCTAGCCGATACCGTCGCGGTTGAAATAGAAAAGCGCATCCTCGAAGGTTCGCTCAAACCGGGTGATCGCTTGCCCTCGGAGCGGGACCTTGCCGTGGAATTGGGTGTCTCACGGCCATCGCTGCGCGAGGCAATTCACAAATTGGTCTCGAAAGGCCTGTTCACCACCCGCCATGGTGGCGGAACCTATGTGACGGATCGCCTGGAAGCCCATTTCGTTGATCCCTGGAAGGACATGCTGCAAGGGCATCCCTTGCTACACCAGGACATGCTGGAATTTCGCCAAATGCTGGAGGCGCAAGCCGCTTGCCTGGCGGCAGACCGGGCGACAGACGTGGACATGGATCGGATGGAAGCGGCCCACGCCACACTGGAAGTGCTTTTTGAGGCGGGTAATGACATGGCCGCCTGTATCGAAGCGGATGTGGCATTCCACCAATCGGTGGCTGAGGCGGCGCACAACATGCTCATCGGGCACTTAACAGCCAGCCTGATGCGGGTAATCCATGGCCACGTTTCCAACAACCTGGAGCACCTGCATGCGCGTCCCGAACGATGGGGTCAATTACGCTCACAGCACAACGCCATCTGGCATGCCATCCGAGAGCGCAAGCCTGACGCCGCCGCGCGCGCAGCCCGTGAGCACATTGAGTTCGTGCGCCAGAGCATGGAAGAAAATGCCAAAGCCGAAGAGAGACGCCTGATCGCTTTACGGCGAATGGGCGACGCGCTTACCTGACCCGCTCGACCACGGGCTGCTCAGCCTGCACGACGAACTGGGCCAAAGTATCGATTTTGGTGTCCTGGCGGGTGACGTCGTCCACCACACGCAAACGTACCTCTAACTGCTTTGCGCTGAACTCCGCCACACCGTAGCCGCGCGACTTTGAATCGGCGAAAACGAAATGCGGGTTGTCCGCCAGCAGTTGCGCGGTGGAGTCGGTCTTGCCGGAATGCGAGGTGATGCTGGTGCCGCAAAACTCCACGCCCACAGATTTGCTGGACCGGTTGGCGTAGTCGGCCTTCACATGCCCGACCCAGTTTTCATGCACATCACCACCGAGCAGCACCGGGTTGGTAGCCGCGCTTTTTTGCAACCCATTGGTCAACCGTGTACGTGCGGCGCTGTAACCGTCCCAGCCGTCATTCCACAGCTTCTTGGCAGGCCCCTGGGCGAAATTGCGCTCACCAAACAGGGTTGCTTGCCCGATGACATTCCAGATGGCACCTCGCGAAGCGGCTGACTCCAATTCGGCTTGCAGCCACTGCTCCTGGGCTGCACCCAAATAGGAGCGCTGTGGGTCATTCCAGGTATCACACTTCGCCGGGTCCACCAGGCTGGAGCCCCACTTGCCGCCCCTGCTACACACCTGCGGGTCTTTATACTGGCGCCCGTCCAGCAAATACAGAGAAGCCAGACGACCAAACTGCAAATGCGCGTAGATGCGCATTTCAAGGCCGCGCGTCAATCCACCCAGGGCCTGCGTCAAGACCGATGCACGCAAAGGCATGTTCTCGTAATAGGCTTGATAAGCTGCCGCGCGGCGAGCCAGAAAGTTCGTGGACGCAAACCCACCCGGTGGCCCGCTGTCTCCGGGGTGCGTGCCGGCATAGTCGTTTTGCACTTCATGGTCATCCCAGGTCATCAGCCAAGGGCAAGCTGCGTGCATAGCCTGTAGATCGGCATCGGTCTTGTACAGGGCGAAGCGGGCACGGTAATCGGCCAGCGTCAAGACCCAACCGCCACCCGGGGTGCGCAGTTTGCTGCTGACGCCCGGGTACTCGTAGATGTAGTCCCCAAGGAACATCACGGCATCCAGGTTTTCCGCGCGCATGTGGCGCCATGCGGTGAAGTAACCGTCCTCCCACTTTTGACACGATGCGTAGCCCAAACGCAGGCGATTTACCATCGCGCCGGGCAATGGGAAGGTGCGGGTGCGCCCCACCGGGCTGATCGCATCGCCAACCATGAAGCGGTAGTGGTACCAGCGGTCTGCCTCCAGGGCCGCAAGCTCCACATGCACGGAGTAACCCAACTCTGGTGCGGCGGCGGCTTGACCGCGGTGAACGATGCGCTTGAATTGTTCGTCGTGTGCCAACTCCCAGCGCACGGAAACTGGCGCAACGGGCCCAATGACCGCGACAGGCTTTGCAAGACGGGTCCACAAGACCACTGAGTCATGGGTGGGTGAACCGCTGGCGACACCATAGGCGAAGGGATCACTGGACCAGGATTCTTGACTCCAGCTGCTTCGCCCGATCCACAGCGCGCTGGCACAGGCAGTGGCGAGCTGCAAAAGTTGGCGTCGGCTGGCGGTCATATCAAGGTCCGCTACTGCGCGGCGTCGACGATCTGCCGCAAAGCCTGTTCAAACGCTTCCGGCGGCTGCCCCCTGAAATCAGGTGCCGGTCATTGATGATGACGGCCGGACCCTCCAGACGGCTCAACGCCGGTTGCAGCGATTGCAAGCCAATGACGCACCAAGGGCAGGAAACATCAGAGACAAAATCAATTTTCAGGTGGTTTGTCATGATTTGAAATATGGTCCAGCACGCAGGTATGGCGCACGGTCAGCCATCGGATCGGGCTGCAACATCAGCCTTGTCGTTTTCCCGAATGCCCCAAAATATAAGCCATGATTCCATTTTCCGTTCTTGACCTTTCCCCCATCGCGCAGGGTAGCGACGCAGCACAGTCGTTTCGCAATACGCTTGACCTCGCCCAGCACGCCGAGCGCTGGGGGTTCCAACGCTATTGGCTGGCAGAGCACCACGGTATGCCCGGCATTGCCAGCGCCGCCACTGCAGTACTGATTGGCCATGTGGCGGGCGGCACCAGCAAGATCCGGGTGGGCGCGGGCGGCATCATGTTGCCTAACCATTCCCCGCTGGTAGTAGCGGAGCAGTTTGGCACGCTGGAGTCCTTGTACCCCGGTCGCATCGACTTGGGTTTGGGTCGTGCGCCAGGCTCCGACCAAGTCACCGCACGCGCCCTGCGGCGAAACTTGGCATCGGATGCCGACGAGTTTCCGCGTGATGTGCTTGAGTTGATGGACTACTTTTCAAAGGACTCGAGGAACACCGTGCGCGCGGTACCGGGCGAAGGCTTGGAGGTGCCCATCTGGATTCTGGGCTCCAGCCTGTTTGGCGCGCAGTTGGCAGCCGCCTTGGGGCTGCCATATGCTTTTGCATCGCACTTTGCACCGCAACAGATGATGCAAGCCATTGCGTTGTACCGGGCCAACTTTCGTCCCTCGGAGCGTTTGGACCAACCCTATGTCATGCTGGGCTTTAACGTATTTGCGGCAGACAGTGATGAGGAAGCCGCCTTTCGGGCCACCTCCATGCAGCAAGCTTTTGTCAACCTGCGCAGCGGGCGCCCTGCCCGGCTGCCGCCCCCGCTGGCGGGCTACCCCAACCTGGTCGGCCCGCAAGAGCGCGCCCTGCTGGACAGCGTCTTGTCCTGCTCAGCCATTGGAGCGCCCCGCACGGTGCGCGCCAGCCTGCAGGCATTCATCAAACAAACCGGTGCGGACGAGCTGATGATTACCTCGCAGATATACGACCACTCGGCCCGGCTGCGATCGTATGAGATCACGTCGGGCATGTTTTCAAACACTTTGTAGCTTATTTGAAAAGGGGATCACCATGAACGAGAACTCAGACACCATTTCCGGCAAGCGCAGTATCTGGATACGTGGGCTGCTGATGATCCTGATGGCGTTGGCCTACCAGCTGGCGGGCACCGTGCTGTTTTTCATCGCCCTGATCCAATTTGTGCTGGCACTGCTCAGCGACGCACCCAACCCACGGCTGGCGGCGTTTGGGCGCAGCGTGGGGCGCTTCCAGAGCCAGATCGCCAGCTTCGTCAGTTTTGCCAGCGAGGACTTGCCATTTCCGTTTGCCGACTGGCCTACGGGTGATTGACGGTGACTGATCGCCTGGCTCACACCATGGCCCTGCTGCAACAGCAGGCACGCCCCGCCGAGTTGGCGGGCATGGCGCGGTTTGGCATTGTGGGTGAGCAACGGCTGGGCCTGTCCATGCCCGCCATGCGGGAGATCGCCCGCACACTGGGGCGTGACCACACGTTGGCCCTGGCCCTGTGGGACACCGGCATCCCCGACGCCCGCATCGTGGCTGGCATGGTGGCCGAGCCCAAGAAATTGACCGCGCGCCAGATGGACATCTGGTCCCAGGGCTTTGCCTCGTGGGACGTGTGCGACCAGGTCTGCGGTAGCGCCTTCTTGGCGTCGCCACTGGCCTGGTCCAAAGTGCCGGTCTGGGCGGCACAACCAGAAGAGTTTGTGCGCCGCGCCGCCTTTGCACTGCTGGCCACGCTGGCGGTGCATGACAAGGCCGCCAGCGACGCGCAGTTTATAGAGGCACTGCACATCATTGAGGCCGCCGCGGGTGACGACCGCAATTTTGTCAAAAAAGCCGTGAACTGGGCCCTGCGCAACATCGGCAAACGCAACCCGGCACTCAACGCCGCCGCCTTGGAGTCCGCCCAGCGTATCCGGCAACAGGGTAGCCGCTCGGCCCGCTGGATCGCCGCCGATGCGCTGCGCGAACTGAGCAGCGTGGCGGTGCAGGCCCGCCTGCATAAAAATACGTAAACGCTTCGGTTTGAGGGGGTTTCCTTGAGAAACCGAAATCCTCACCAAGTCACCCAGCCTACAGCGCATGCGGGTGTGGGCTCCTACTGGATGACTACATCAATCGGCTGCAAGAGCGATAAGAAGTTCAATAACAAGAATTTGGTCAGCGGCCCTGGTGGTGTGGTACCTGGTGGCAAGTGAAATTGATATATTAACTATCATCACGCTCATCACCTCCCGGATAAACCCATGCCTGCCACCGAACTCGTCGTCACTTCTGCTGGCAAAATTGCCGGCAAGGAAATGCTCATTCCAACCGGCAAACAAGGAACAGTCTTTCCCCACGTTCAGGACTGGGTCACGGAAAAACTCAGTGCCAAAATTTCCGTGAAAGACGTCAGCACCACCGTCCTTGTCAAAGGCATCAAACAGTGGTCTGTTTTTGAAGAAAAATCCGGTGCCAACACCATTCGGACCGTCTTCAAGATTACCTAGCAAATCACATAGCCCGGGCCAAGCGCCCCACACCTTCCACAATTTTGGCGACATCGGCCGTTGCAAAACTGAGGCGGAACGTTGCGCGATCAGGGTGGGTGGCGTAAAACGGCGTGCCGGGTACGAACGCCACCAGCTGCTCTATGGCGCGCTTGGCGAATTCAGCGGCATCGGCACCGGGCGCCGTCAATCGGGCCCAGAAGAACATACCGCCTTCAGGCTGGCTAAAGCTCACCGCATCGCCCAACTCACTCCTCAAGCAGTCCGCCATGGTTTGGGCGCGCTCGGCGTATGTGCTGCGTACTGCGGCCAGCGCGGTGTCCAGGCGATTCATCCCCAAGTACTGCGCGGCAATGGCCTGGGTCAGGTTGCTGGTGTGGGCATCGCTGAACTGTTTGCACATCACTGCGTTGGCTTGTAGTTGGGGCGGCGCAATCATCCAGCCCACGCGCAAGCCCGGGCTTAAGACTTTGCTGAATGAGCCGCAGTAGGCAAGCCACTCACGGGAGCCGGGTACCTCACTGCTTAAGGCCAGCATGCTAGGCGGTGGCGGTTTGCCAAAATACAGCTCGCCATATGGGTCATCTTCCACTACCAGCACTTTGTACTGGGCGGCCAGTTCCAGCACGCGTTTGCGGCGCGCCAGGGTGAGCGTGGCACCGCTGGGGTTGCCAAAGGTTGGGATCAGGTACACCAGTTTGGGGCGGTGTTCGATGATGAGCTTTTCAAGCACGTCCACCTGCACCCCATCCGCGTCAACAGGCGCGCTGACCAGATCGGCGCCGTACAGTCGAAAGCACTGGATGGTGGCCAAAAAGGTAGGGGCCTCCACAATGACCTTGTCACCGGGGTTGATCATGGTTTTACCAATCAGGTCCAGGCCTTGCTGGCTACCTGTGGTGGTAATGATCTCGCCTGGGTTGGCCGTAATGCCTTTTTTGGCCATGTGGACGCTCAGCGCTTCACGCAACGGGTTCCAGCCCTCTGTCGCGCCATACTGCAATACGGCACCGGGGTTGGCGGCCAGCACCTGCTCGGATGCCATGCGGATACCCTCCACGTCAAACAGCGCAGGGTCGGGGAAGCCCCCCGCAAAACTGATGATGCCGGGCTTGCCCAACAGCTTGAAGAGTTCGCGGATGGCAGAGGTTTCCACATTTTTTAGTCGATCAGCAAATTGCATGGGGAAGCTTTCAAAATTGGGGTTGCGTTTAGGGTAAATTGTTACCGATTGCAGACCGCAGCATTTAGGAGCTCCATGTCCACTCTTGATTCCTTCTTTGAGTCCGTCAAACTCCCATCCATGACCGAGGTGGCGCATGCGCTCATCAGGACGCTCAATGACGAAGATGCCACCGTGTCAGATGTTCGCGACATCATCGCCCAGGACCCCGCGCTCACCGCCAAGCTCTTGCGCCTGGCCAACAGCGCGCAATTCGGTTTGCCCCGTGGGGTCGGCACGCTGGACGATGCCATCACCATGGTGGGCATGGCCAAGGTTCGCACCTTGTCTTTGGGCACTTGCCTGAACGAGGCGTTCCCCACCCTGCCCGGCCTGGACCGCCAGGAGTTCTGGAAAGCCAGCACCGCCTGCGCCAGCTATGCCCAGTGGCTGGCCACACACTTGAGCATTGACAACCAACTCGCCTGGTTAACCGGCCTGATGTTGCGCCTGGGGGAGTTGCTCATCGGCCAGGTGGACCCGGCCGTGATGCAGGAAATTGAAAAGCTGCCCCACGTGCCTGGCAGCCGCTGGGAACGCGAAAAGCGGCTGGTGGGTTTTAGCGAAGGGCACATCACTGCGGAATTGGCACGCCGCTGGAACTTCCCCATGCAAATGGTGCAGGCGCTGCAGCGCGCGGCAGACCCCATCACCGACCAGGCCTTTTCGCGCCTGGGTGCCATCATGCATCTGGCGGGGCTGCTGGCAGACACGCCCGATGCGGGCCCGGAAACGCTGGACACGCTGCCCGACGACGTGATTGACTCATTGCAACTGGACGTCCAATGGATGTACAGCCACTTCCCGGCGTCCAACACCTTTGTAGATATCACGGCGTGATGACACCGGCCGAAATCGGCACATTTTTTGCCATATTGAAGGCCGCCAACCCCACGCCGCAAACCGAGCTAGAGTTCGCGTCGGTTTTCGAGCTGTTGGCTGCGGTGTTGTTGTCGGCCCAAGCCACCGATGTCAGCGTCAACAAGGCCACACGGCGCTTGTTTGCCGTGGCCAATACGCCCCAAAAGATACTCGACCTGGGGCTTGCCGGGCTGGAGAGCCACATCAAAACCATCGGGCTGTACCACAGCAAGGCTCGCCACCTGATGCAGACCTGCCAGATTCTGGTGGAACAGCACGCCGGCGTGGTGCCCAGAACACGGGAAGCCCTGCAAGCGCTTCCTGGCGTGGGGCGCAAAACCGCCAACGTCGTGCTCAACGTGGCGTTTGGCGAACCGACCATGGCCGTAGACACGCACCTTTTTCGCCTGGGCAACCGAACCGGCCTGGCACCGGGCAAAACACCGCTAGACGTAGAACGCGGCTTGCTGGCGCGTATTCCGCCCGAGTTCCTGGTGGATGCCCACCATTGGCTTATCTTGCACGGGCGTTATGTCTGCCAAGCCCGCACGCCCAATTGCCGTCAATGTGGCGTGCAATCGGTTTGCCGGTATACACTCAAGTCAACAGGGCTCCAATAGCACTTGTCACACCATTTACACCCCGGAGCAGACGCTGTGGCCGAACTTTCTCAATATTTGCAGTCCGTCAAATTGCCGGTGATGCCAGAGGTGGCCACCGCACTCATTCGCACCCTTACCGATGAAGACGCCGACGTCCCCACGGTGCGCGACATCATTGCAAAAGACCCCGCGCTGACCGCAACACTGCTTCGCATGGCCAACAGCGCAATTTTCGGCCTGTCACGCAGCGTCACCACGCTGGACAAAGCCGTCAGCGTGGTCGGAATGACGCAAATCAGGGCACGCGCACTGTCCATCTGCATGGCAAACGCCTTTGCACTTCCCCCAAGCTTGAACCGGCTGGAATTCTGGCGCAACAGCATGGTCTGTGCAGGCTACGCCAAGTGGCTGGCCGGCAGCATTGGCATGGATGAGCAGGAGGCATGGCTGACCGGCATGATGCTGCGACTGGGTGAGATTGTTATCGGCCAACATAATTTAGCCACGATTGACCAGATCGAGATGCGCCCCTGTTTGCCCGGGGAGCGCTGGACGCGTGAACGCGAGGCTGCTGGTTTTGATGAGGGGCAAATCATGGCCGAAGTGGCGCGCCACTGGGACTTCCCTGACGATGTGTCCCATGCGCTGGAATGCGCTTCGCAGCCCATGAATTCCGTCAATTTTTCACCACTTGGTGCGCTTGTACATCTGGCTTCACTGCTGGCAGACCAGCCGAACCCAGGCGCGCAGGCCCTGCAGACCCTGCAGACCCTGCCACAGGCCGTGGTGCACAAGCTGGCGCTGAACCTGGAGAAGCTGCAGCTCCTTCTGCCTGACCCCCATGCGTTCGGCGATACGTCCATCGTGTAAGCACCCCCTATGACCCATGATTCATTTTGGCTAGACGCCGGCGACGCATGCAAGCTGTTCGTGAACCGTTGGTATTCTGAGCAGCCTGCCAAAGGCGTGGTGATGATTGCGCACGGAATGGCCGAGCACAGCGAGCGATATGCCCGGCTGGCCAATACGCTGGTAGACCAAGGGTACGCTGTGTATGCCCTGGACCTGCGAGGCCACGGCCGAAGCGCGCAACATGGGGTGCAGGGCCACTTTGCCGATCACGATGGCTGGGCCAAGGTCGTGCACGACCTGCACAACCTTCAGCAACACATTCGCCTGAAGCACCCGCACACGCCCCTCTTTTTGCTGGGCCACAGCATGGGCAGCTACATCGGGCAGGCCTATCTGGTGCAGCACAGCGCCGACCTACAGGGTGCCATTCTGTCCGGCTCCAATTACCAGCCGGTTGCGCTCTACAAGATGGCAGGGCTGGTTGCCCGCTTCGAGCGTTTTCGCCAAGGACCGACCGGGCGCAGCGCTTTGCTGGAGTTTTTGTCGTTTGGTTCGTTCAACAAGGCCTTCAAACCCGCACGCACCGACTTCGACTGGCTGAGCCGTGATCCGGCCGAGGTGGACCGCTACATCAATGACCCCCTGTGCGGTTTTCGCTGTACCAACCAGCTGTGGATAGACCTGCTGGGTGGCCTGCAAGGCATCACCCAAGCCGAGAATCTGGCCCGGATCGACAAGACGCTGCCCATGCTTGTGATTGGCGGTGCCTGCGACCCTGTGAGCGAAGGCACACGCCTCAATGGCTTGACCCGGGCGCTGCGCCAAAACGGCAACCCGTCCGTAGCGCTGAAGATTTACCCGGATGCACGTCACGAATTGCTCAACGAGACCAACCGCGTTGCGGTCACCGCCGACCTGGTGCAGTGGCTGGACGCGGCCCTAACGTTAAAAAGGCCCGTTTAGCGCTACCTGCGTCCAATGCCCATAGCCCGGCGCGTCCTGCGGCCACTGGGCGGCGTCAGCAAGCGTATACACACCCTGCGCCACCAAGCCTACAGCCCGAATCACGCCTGCATGGGTGATCCACAAGGCACCCGGCGCACCGCTGGAGCGCGTCGCCAGCAGTGTGTCGGACCAGGCTGCGCGCACCCGCGCCAGAACCATGTTGACGCTCTCCATGCCGCCAAAGCGGTGGTCACCAAAATCAGCGGTCCAGGCGTCCAGGGCAGTGCGGGGCACGTCCGCCCAGGGCACGCCCTCCCACTCGCCAAAATTCATCTCGCCCAGACGGGGGTCAGTTTCAAAGGTCAAATCAGGCCGCAACCCGCGTAGATACTGCGCAAGCAGCTCACATCTTTGTAGCGGGGACACCCAGGCAGCCAGGCCCTGCGGCAGCACTTCGGCCAGCGCAAAGGCAGCTTGCCGGGTGGCCTCGACCTGCGCCACCATGTCCAGCACGCCGTAACACACGCCCGGTGCCACGCAGGGCTGGGCGTGGCGCATCAGCCACAGGGTCATGCTGCCGCGCCCATGTGACCCAAGGAACCCAGGCCCAGGCACAGCCCGAGATAAAACGCCAGCTCACACACCTGCTGGGTGGCCCCCAGGCAATCGCCGGTGAAACCCTGCAGGCGCTGGGTAAACCAGCGCCACATCAGCGCCCAGGCCACGGCCGAGCAGACCAGGGCCACAGCCAGCGCCTTCAGCAGCACCGGAGCACCACCAGAAATTGCTATTAAATTAGTAGCTGCCTGCGCATACCCCACAAGGGCTAGAGCCATAAAACACCATAAAAATGCAACCGCCAGACTGGCCCCGCTGATCTGGTCGGCCAAGGGCTTGGACTTGGACCCCGCCGCGTCCCCCACATGCGGCATCAGCCGAATCAGCAGCAAAGGCCAGGTGCGCGACACCACATGCGCCAAAAAGAGCGCCGTGCAGACCACCGCGATGCCCATGGACCCCAGCAAAGCCAGCAAAGACACCTTGGCCAGCAGCGCCAGCACCACGGCAATGGCGCCAAACGCGCCAACCCGGGAGTCTTTCATGATCAGCAAGGCGCGCTCGCGGTCCTGGCTGCCGCCCAGACCGTCCATCACATCGGCCAGCCCGTCTTCGTGGAAGGCACCGGTCATCAACACCCCCAAGCCAGTACCCCACACCGCAGCCACCAAAGGGGAAAAACTGGCAGCAGGCAGGTAGGCCAGCAGCAGCGCGGTGATGGCCGCCACCACCCCGCCCACCAGCCAGCCCACCCCCGGGAAATGCCCGGCACTGGCGCGCAGCATGGCCGGGCTGAAACCCACCCAGTCGCCCAGCCGCCCACTCACCGGCACGCGGGTGAAGAACTGGAGTGCCAGCAGGTAGTGGCGGATGAAACGGGTCATGGCGTCGATGCGTTGGCAGCCTCGCCTATTGCTGGGCGAGGGCTGAAGTGATGAGTGGCAGCAGGCTCAAACGGCGCGGACTTCAGTGGCTGACTTCTCAGACACGCCCGCTTGCGCAAAGCTGGCCATATCACGCAGGATGGTGCAGGCCGACTGCAGCAGTGGCCAAGCCAATGCCGCGCCAGAGCCTTCGCCCAAACGCAGGCCCAGGTCCAGCAGCGCCTGTACGCCCAGGTGCTGCAACATAAATTCATGACCACGCTCGCCCGAGCGGTGGGCAAACACACAGCGCTGCAGCACCAGCGGCTGCAGGGCGTGGGCCACCAGCACGGCCGAGGTAGCAATGAATCCATCCACCACCACCACACGGCGCTCGTGCGCGGCCTGCAACACGGCACCGACCATGGTGGCGATCTCGAAACCACCGAAGGCTGCCAACGCGTCCAGCGGTGCCGTGGCACCCGCATGCAAGGCAAGCACTTCGCGCAGTACGGCGGTCTTGCGCACCACGGCGGGTGCGTCTAGGCCGGTCCCGGCACCGGTGCACACTTCAATATCCAGCCCCGCCAGGCGCGCCAGCAGCAAGGACGCGGCTGAGGTGTTGCCAATGCCCATCTCCCCCAGCAGCAGCGCATTGCCGGGCAAGCCCTTGACGATATCCTGGCCGTTTTGCAAGGCCTGCTGGCACTGCTGTGCGGTCATAGCGGGCTGCACCGACGAGTCGGCGGTGCCTTTTTCGCCTCCTGCCACCTTGCGCACCAGCAAACCGGCACGCTGGGCATCGACTGGCAGACCGACTAAGAAGTCGTGGTTCACGCCGCAGTCCACCACCGTCAGGCTGATGCCGTTTTGGCGCGCCAGCACACTCACAGCAGCGCCACCGGCCAAAAAGTTCTCCACCATCTGCCAGCTCACGTCGCTGGGGAAGGCCGAGATGCCACGCGCGGTCAGGCCATGGTCGCCAGCAAACACCACCATTTGCGGCTCTTGCAGCACCGGCGACTCCGAACCCAGAATCTCACCCAACTGCACCGCCAGGGCCTCAATGCGCCCCAGCGAGCCCAGGGGCTTGGTCTTGTTGTTGATTTTGTTTTGCAGGGCCAGCGTAACGGCGGAGTTGCGGATGTCGGCCAGGGTGGGAAGCAAAGTGGTCATATCGGTCTCAGAAAAAGGAAAAGGATGGGTCATGCCAAGGTGCGTGCACGGGGGCAAAAAGTGGCGTGGTAGATGGCGTCGCTTGCCCCCTGCGAGAAGGCGTGCGGATTGGTTTCGGCGTGCGCCGACAAAGTATTCATGGCAGTCCCCTGTGCGTGAATCGTGGCAGCGCTGCCGGGCCTTGCAGCGCCAATAAAAGCATCAGGCCGGTCTTCTGGCTTGGAGTCATTTGCCTGTTGCATACCTTCCCGGCTTGGCAGCCAGTGGCTATTTGTGCAGAAGCATCGTCCTTACAGCGTTGGGCACGCGACGGATTTACACCGTCTTCCCGATTCTCCTGTGGCCCCTCGCGGTGGTTCACAGGCACCTGAAGCGATCGATCTTACCAGCGCGCACCAACACGACCGGACATCCACCGCAGCCGCCAGCGCGCCTGACTACTGGCGCAGCCCGTCGAGCACGCCCGCATCAAAGTGCTGCGCCACGAAGTCGGCCATCCGCTCGAACACGGAATCCAGCGTGGGCGCGCTGGCACCAAACAGCGCTTGCAGGGCGCGCGGGTCTTCAAACAGGCCGTGCAAATACAAGCCCAGCACATTGCCCGCAGCGTTCTGCCAGCCCAAGCCGTTGGGCAGCACGGCGCGAGCCACGTCGCCGGCCTTAGCCATGGCCGGGTGTTGCGCAGTCTGGCCGTGGTGGATTTCGTAGCCAGAGACGGATACGCCAGCAAGGGCTGTCCAAGGCGACCCGACAACGGGAATCTCGTCGATGGGGGCAAGGCCGGGGGCCGATTTGTGCGCGTTTGGCAGTATGAGGCCCCCGGTCTTGGCTCCAGCGGCGAGCGCGTGCCAGTCCGCAACAAAACGCGTTTGCGTATGCCGCACGGTTTTGTCGGCTTCAAACACGGTGACCAGCGGCAACAAACCCAGCCCCGGCGCGTTGCCGTCGATACCATGAGGATCGATCAGCGCTTCACCCAACATCTGCAGGCCCCCGCACACGCCCAGCACCGCCCCGCCCTGCCCTGCGTGCTGCGCAATGGCTGCGTCCAGCCCTTGGCTGCGCAACCAGGCCAGGTCGCCTGTGGTGTGTTTGGAGCCAGGCAGGATGATCCAGTCGCTCGCCTGCAAACCGGCCAGATCCGACGGGCTGCGCACCCACTGCAGGCGCACGCCGGGAATGTTCTTCAGTGGCTGGAACTCGTCCAGATTGCTGATGCGCGGGTAGGCAATCACCGCAATGCGCAAAATCTGCGTGAGCGGCGCTGGGCCGCCCCGAGGCCCCCCGGGGGGCAGCGCGGACACGCCCGTGCCGAGCGTGGGGGTCATATCAAACACGCCGTCTTCTTCCGGCAAACCATGGTGCCACCACATCGGCAAGGTGGCCACGGTGGGCACGCCGGTCAAGTCTTGCAGCATCTGCGGCGCGGGCGCAAGCAGCGTGGCGTCCCCGCGAAACTTGTTCAGCACATAACCTTTGATCAGGGCGCGCTCGTTCTCAAGCAGCAAGGCCCAGGTGCCGTACAGGTGGGCAAAAGCGCCGCCCCGGTCGATGTCGGTCACCAGTAGGCACGCCGCCTGGGCGTACAACGCGACCCGCATGTTGACGATGTCGCTGCTGGAGAGGTTGATCTCGGCGGGCGAGCCTGCGCCTTCAATCACCACCACGTCGTTCTCGGCGCGCAAGGCATCCAGCGCCGCCGCAATCTGCGGCCAGACCTTGACGCTGCGCCCACGCCAAGGCATAGCGGTCAGCTCGGCGTCCACCTGCCCCATCAGCACCACCTGGCTGTGGGTGTCGCGCTCGGGCTTGAGCAAGAGCGGGTTCATGCGCACGTCGGGCACCGCACGGGCGGCGAGCGCCTGGAAATATTGAGCTGAACCGATCTCGCCCTGCCCGTTCTCGCTCGCCACCACACGGGCGTTGTTGCTCATGTTCTGCGCCTTGAACGGCGCCACCTTCAAACCCTGGCGCGCGTAGTAGCGGCACAGGGCTGTGGCAAGCCAGCTCTTGCCAGCGCCACTGGTGGTGCCCAGCACCATGATGCATTTGGCGGTCATACACGCACATCCTGCGCAAAAATTACTATCAAAACTATAGCTGCTTGCGCATATACCATATGGTCTAGAGTCATATTTACCTCTTAAATTCGAGTACAGACAAGTGCGCCATCAACCAGCCGAAACCGATGCGCTCCTGCTCTAGGCGCACACCGCGTAAGTCGCCAAAAAGTGCGGCCTCAGCGGCATTGAGCCGCGGCAAATCTCGCAGCACCGGATGCGGCTCTTTGCCCCACTGGGTTTGGTACGCCATCAAAGTCGCATGGTCCATCAACAAGGATTGGACCTGGGGCAACTGGGCGCGCAGTTGGTCCAGAATGGCAAAGCCGTGGGTGTCAATATCGCCCCAATAGTAGATGCAGCACTCTTGCAACCAGTGGGCACCGGCCAGCACCTCGAAGCCGTAGCCCGCACCGAAGATCACCATGCTGTCCGCCAGCGGCGGAAAGGCCAAAAAATTAACCTCATTCTCTGTAATGAAGACCCGCCTGATCGGCAGTGTCAGCGCCGCAAAATCGGTTTGTGTCAACGTGATGTCCTGGTCAGCCCCTTGGGCCACGCAGCCACGGGGCAGCAAGCGGACAGAATCATCCAGTATTCGAAAGCGCACGCGCAGGGGTTTGTCCTTGAAGCCATAGCGGCGGCAAAACTGGCTGACCCCACTGGCGCTGGCGTGAATGGCATCCTGGGGCAAGGCCAGGTCCAGCAACTCCGAGAGCACGCCACGGTGCGCCTCCATGAACTTGCTGTCCACCCCGGCCAGGTCCACCTGCCGCAAGTAAATGCCGGGGCGCGGATGCTCCTGCAGCCAAGACACCACGTTCAACAACCGCGGCCAGGCATCCGCCAAGGCCAACGCACTCAAGGGCCGTTTTTCTAGCCACAACAGCAAGGATGGGTGTTGTTCGCGCGTTTGTTGCACCAGATGGACGAAACGCTTGGCTTCTTTTTGCTTGCCAAGCAGCGCCAGCGCATCGTCCAGCGTGTCAAGCCACACTTCGTCTGGCACAGCACAGGCCCCCAGTACGCGGTGGCGAAATTCGCGCATGACGATGCGATAGCGTGGCGTACTGCCCGCAGGAGCGTTGCAGCCTAACTCCTTCATCCAAGCCCGTACATCGTCAAAACGCTCGGTCAACTCGGCGGAAGTGGGCCCAGAGAGCCGCAAGCGCCTGGGCAAAATTGCCGTGCCCAGAACGGAGGGGCGCAGCAGGTCGCCTTTGTCCCACAGCTTTTGAACTTGGTCGCGTAGGTCGGCGCAAGTGGTCCAGGTCAAGGCTTCACCTCCAATTCCACCCGTGCCTTCTCCTCCCGGTACTCCTCGATACTCAAAACATGCAGACGCGAATCGCGCCCCTCGGCGTTGTGCACAAAACCCACGCTGGCGACAAAGGGTTCGATGATGTGGATTTTTTGCAGCGGAGTGACGATGAGCAATTGCAGGTTGAGCTTCTCAAACAGGTCCAATCCATATTTCGCCGACTCGTCAGAGCCGCGCCCGAAGGCTTCGTCTATGACCACAAACCTGAAACTCTTGGAGCGCACTTCCCCCCAGGCCAGGCCGAACTGGTAGGCCAAGCTGGCCGCCAAAATGGTGTAGGCAAGCTTCTCTTTTTGCCCGCCCGATTTGCCGCCAGAGTCGGAGTAATGCTCGTGCTCACGCTGGTCCTCACGCCAGCGCTCGCTGGCGGCAAACACGAACCAGTTGCGCACATCGGTCACTTTGACAGTCCAGCGCCGATCTTGTTCGGTCTGGCTTTCGCGGCCACGCAGGCGCTCGATGATGTGCTTGACCTGCAAAAACTTGGCTTCGGAATACTGGCTGTCTTGCCCATCGCCAGAGTCCCCGCCAGACCCGCCGCCCAGTGCCCCGTCCAAACAGCTACGCAGCTCGGTCTGAAAGTCGCGCACTTCCGCATCGGTGGTGGTTTGCAGTTCCAGCGTGATGAAGCGCCCGGGGTTGTAGTCAATTTGCGTGAGCGACTGGTTGATGCGGGCAATACGCTCCTTGATGGTTTCGCGCTCCTTGCTGAGCTGCGAGCTGAAATTGGCCACTTCGCGGATGGTGTTCTCATTGAGCGAGCGTTTGAAATCCGCCTCAAAGCGCGGCAAGTCGTCGGCCACCAGGCGCTGTAGCAGGGCGCGATATTCGTGAGCGGAGCCCACCGACACATCCACCTCCTGCGTTTCCACGGGGAAGCGGTTGCTAAAGCTACGCATGGCATCGATGACTTTTTCCAGCACGCGCCGGGCGCGGCCATCTTCGCCGTCAATGGCTTTTTGCAGGCCATCGCGCATCTCACGCTCGCGGGCGTCGCAGGATTCGACGGTAAGCGCTGATGCTGCCTTTGCGCCACCCTTCACCCATCCTTCGGCATCTTCTTTCGCCTCGCCTTGCATCCCCTGCTGCAAAACCTCCAAGCGCTGCACCTGCGGCTCGAACCCATCAGGGGCTTGTGCCATCAGGGCATCGGCCTCGCGACGCAAATTATTCGCATCGCTGATTTTTTGCTCGGTTTTGGACCGCTTGTCGCGCTGGTCTATGAGCTGGTCCTCCGTTTTCTTCAACTCCCCTTCCTGCGCTTTCAACTGCTGGGTTAATGTGGCCAACACATCAGACGCGGCCTCCAGCGCAGCCCGCTCATCTTTCAAACGCGAAATTTCTCGGGCGTTGGCGGGCCAGTCCAGGTCGCTGTAGTCCTGAAACTCCACCAGCTTGGCCAGGCTTTCCATGCGCTCACGAATGGCGGCCTGCTCCTGCTGCAAATCACCAATCCTTTTGCCGACCTCGCCAAGTCGGGCCTCCAGCACGCGCACCTTGCCCTCCAACACGCCCAGCTTGGCGACATTGCTCCAGCCCAGCACATAACGGCTGCGGTCGTCCAGGCGGTGGCGATCATCCTTCTCGTGGCGCTCGCCCCCGGCCTTGATTTGCCCCGCACGGGTAATAGCGCGGGGCTCGGCGCGGAACTGCTCTTGGCTTGAGCAACAGGCAATGTCAAAGCGGCGCGCCACTTCATGCTCCAGCCACGCATAGAACGGGGAATCGGGCTTGATGGCAATCTTTTTCGCCAACGAATGTGCCAGCAATTGCGGCTGATCCCTTTGGCTGCTTTCGCCCTTACCCTCTCGCACCCGGTAATACACCAGCCGCCCTTTGAGGTGGGTGTCATCCACCCACTGCGCCACACGGGCGTAATGCGCATCGGGCACGAGCAACGACAGAGCAAAGTTGTGCAGCACACGCTCAGTCGCGCCCTCCCAGTCGCGCGCGTCGTCATGCACCTGCAGCAGCTCACCGGCAAACGGCATGTCGTCTTCGCGTAAATCCAATGCCTGGCACAGCGCGGCGCGCAGGGCGATTTGTGAAGATTCAATATTGCTGCGCCGGGCACGCAGGCTTTTGACTTCATCCCCCAGCATCTGGTGCTCGCGCCGCCCCTGGGACAACTCCACACTGTGTTCGGTGACCTCGTTTTGCAACGCCACTTCGCGCTCGGTGTCTGTGGCGTGCCGTTGGGCACAGCCCTGCTGCTGGGTTTGCAATTCTTCGCGGTTGGCCACCATTAAGAGGCCCAGGTTGCAGCGCAACTCGTCGTAGCGCTTGGCATTCTTGTGGCGCTTGTCCAGCTCGGCCTGCTGACGCGCTACTTCGGCCTCGATCTGCGCGATGCGGTTGCCACCACGCTGGGCGATGCTCAGGCGCAGTTCGCGCTCCTTGCCTTGTTGCTCCAGCTTCTGTGATTGCAGACGCTCGACTTTGGCAGACTCACTGGCCAGATTGATGCCCAGATTTTCCAGCCGCTGGTCCAGCAACACCCGTTTGCGACCAGCAAACCAGGGCTTGAGTGCCTCGCGGCACAGGCGCAATTCGGCCACGTTGGCCACAAGAGCGGCGTGTTGGTCGCAATCGACCACCAGGGGCGTGAGCAAATCCACCTGCTCCTTGGCCCGGAGGACGGCAGCGTGGGCGCGGCTCAGGTCGTCAAAATGCGCCAGCAACCCGGCAATGCGCGGTGCCACATCAAAGGGCTCCAGCATGTGGTGGCGCACAAAGTCGGTCAGGTTACCCACCGACTTCATGGACACGGTTTGGTGGAACAACTCCAGCGCCTGCTCACCCATATTGCCAAAGCGACGGCGAAAATAGGCGCTGTAGGGCGGAAAGCTGTCAAACAATGACACATCGCTTTTTCTCAAGCGCGCGCGCAGGGCAGGCACAGCCGTGCCGAAGTCAGAAAAATCGTCGGTCAGTGACAACGCCTTGTCCGCCACAGCATAAAAGCGCTCGGGCTGGCCAAATGTGTCCTTCATCCAAAACACCTGGGCCAACGTCACCGTCTGGTCAAACCCGGCGTTGTGGAACACGCCCAGAATCACCGCGTAATGGCTGGCATCGCGCAGCGCCACCGGCTTGGCATTGCCACTGGTCTCATTGCGCTCGGACTTGTAATGCCCCAGCACATAGGAGCGCAGCGAACGCTCCCGCGCGTCAGCCCCGGCCGCCTTGTTGTAGGCAATGCGCTGGGCCGGCACCAGCAGCGTGGTGATGGCGTCCACCAATGTGGACTTGCCCGAACCAATGTCGCCCGTGAGCAAGCCATTGCGACCATTCAGGTCCAAGGTCCACACCCGTTTGTCGAAAGTGCCCCAGTTGAAGACCTCCAGGCGCGACATGCGAAAGCCCGCCATGTTTGGCCCGTCCACAAGCTCAGTGTGAGCGGTGGCAAACAGGTCGTCCGTTGTCTTGCTGTCACTCATCTTGCGACTCCGTGGTGGTGCCCGCATCAGGGGCGTTCAGCTGTGCAAGGTAAGCGGCCAGGCGTTGGTCAAAGTCGGACAGCCACTGCGCATCCACAAAGGCCTTGAGAATGCGGCGCACTTCATACACTGGCTCTTGCGCGGAGCGTGTCGATCCGCTGTCAGTCGATGCTTTGAGGCGGCGCACAAAGCCCAGTTCAATCACCTTGTTCAACTGGGTCTCGATCTGGTCAATCAAGCGCGACTCATTGGTGCCCGCTGGCAGAAACACGCGCACCATCTCCACCACCGCGCTGCGGGTCAAGATCAGCCGCGTATCGCCGCCACTGGCATCAAACTCGGCCAGCTTTTTGCGCAACAGTGCCAGCAACAAGCTCACCTGAAAACTCAAGGGCTGGCGGCGCACTAAGCGCGGCAACTTGGGCGCGCCCTCAAGGTCTTGCGGCTGAGAGCGCAAAAAGGCATAACCTTCGGCCTCGTCCACCACCAAATCCAGCGCCAACACCGCCACGTAGTCGCGCACACGCGCCTGCAATTGCAGCAAGGCGGCCCACTGGGCGCCATCGTCTTCGCGGTATTGCACGCCTTTGAGCAAGGGGACGACTAGGCCGGTCAGGTCGGGTTGGGGCGGGCTTTGATTTGCGGCTTGCGCGTTGGCAAGAACTTCATTCGTCATATCTACAACTCCACGCAGTGCGATCACTGAGCCACATCAAAATCAGCCGAAACACCTTTGCACCGACTTTTAATCAGCCCAAGACCGCTGCTTAGTTGGGCCAGCAGGCTACTGGCGGCCGTGTCAAATGTGGCCAACGCCACGCTAAAGGGAACCTGCGTGCCAAAGACCAAATCATCTACAAAATGCCGATAGTGCAGGCTCAACGCCTGGTCAGTCTTGATGGCGACCAAAGCGCGCGCCAACTCAAGCGCAGGGTTTGCTGCAAATGCCGGGTGCTGGCTGGCAAACTGCACGACATCCCCAGCCACCAGTTTGGCAAATAGGCCTGAATGCAGTTCTGCGAGCAGCGCGGGATGCTGGGCAACGATTTGGTGAACATCGTATAGGTGGCGAACAAGCCGGGGGTCAAAAGCATCCGGGTTGCTCTGGTCTAACACTTCAGCCGTGCGGCGTAAAAGTGCAAGGACTTTCTCACCCAAGGATTCTTCAACCCCGACACATCTCAGACAAAAGGCTTGGGTTTGCGCAGTGGTCAGGCCGCCAAGCAGCGAATCAATAGGCAACGACTGGGTTGCCAAAAACACAGGCCGTGCGCTGAACTCCACTTGAATCTCAGGGCGCAAGCTAACCACCACCGGGAACGCACTTTGAAAGTGCAGCATCAAAGAAAAATAGTTGTTCTCGTCACGGGTGATGATGCCGTCTGGGGGGACATAAAAACCCAAACTGGAGAAGTGCTCGACCAACGCCTGCTTCATGTCGCGCAGTTGACGGCTGCGCGCACTGCGTGACAGGTTCACTGGCACCAGCACTTTAAAATCTAGGTCTTCAGACATGCGCTGAATCAGACCGTGCGCTTTAGACAGACAGGTACCGCCACAAAACACGATAGGAAAAGCGAGTGATGTGTGGGCCGCCAGACTACCCAAGGCATCTGTCACCAAAAGGTCTTTTTCAAGCACACCGGCTGGCAGGCTGCTCAAGCCCTCGGCGCTGACCGCATTGATCAGCAGGCGCTGGTGCTCAGTAATTGTTTTCATAACTCACCGTGCGCTTCCCCACGGCCAGTTTGCGTGAGATGCGGCGCTGCCCCGTGTTGAAACTGGTTCGCATGGGGATCTGTGTGGTGGTGCTTGCGGCGTAGTCTTGTTGGGCTTGGCCCAAAGTCACATCGACCCGGAGTCGCTGCAATGCCTCAAAAGCAATAGCCTCCAAGGGTTGGCGAGGAATCGGTTCACCCGTGAGAACGCTGGGCTGGGCTTTGGCATAAACACCATAGCCCACGCGCACCAGCTTACCCGCTGCCACCACCTCTTTTAAGGCGCGACTAACTTGGCTGGCACTGCCCATGTGTGCATAGTCAGACCGTAAAACCACCTCGCCTGCACGCAGAGCGACAGATCGAATCATTCGGTCTTTGATACTCAATTGGGTCATGGATTTGGTCTGCTTTTGGTGACGCAATCACTCTAAGTCAACAAACTTCCTAAGTCTATGTTTTTTAACAAAAAAGTACCACAAACAATGCGCATATACAGGTCGATTTTATAGGGCTATTACATGGGTGCATCCATCACTGTCGATTTCAGCAACATCAACCGCGCACAAAAATCACGCGCGGCAACCGGGCATGGCGGGTAACAGCACCACCCTCGCCACCCGCCTCTTCCTGCACCTGCCACGCGACCGTGTCCTGCGTCGCCTCGTCCACCACCGAGCCGGGCGACTCGCTGGCCAATTGCAAGTAGGCCACCAACTCGCCCAGGCCCTGCTCCAACGGCTTGGTTTGTAGCAGCTCCACCAAGGTGACCTGCGCCTGGGTCTGCAAGGACTTGCGGATATGCGCGGACAGCGCCGCCTTGTCCACCCGCACCTGCGAAAACAGCGCGCTTGCATCCACATCGGCCTCGCCCGCCTGCAGGGCCACGCTGGTCAGCACGGTTCGCAAGGGCGGCTGGTACAGAGGACGCTCCAGCGGCAAATCCACGCCTACGCCGATCTCGTCGATCTGCATGAAATCGGGAACCCGCAAGGCGGCCGGTGCCGTGTCGCGCAGCGCCAGCGCTTTGCCTTCAATGCCGCGCAAAATGTCCATGATGCGGCGGTTTTCCAGCCAGGCCTTGTCGTCCAAAAAACGGCGCAACTGCTGCGACAGTTGGGCCACGGTGCGCTGGGCGTATTCACCGGCTTCCAGCCAGTCGTAATGCACACGCTTGAGGCGCACATCGGGCTCCAGTGCAGATACCGGGGGCAGCTCCAGCACCCGCGCCAGCAACTCGGTGAACTCTTCCTGGCGCGACTGCGACATCAAAAAGTCCCAGAACGCCCGAAAGCTCTTGCCTTGGTCGGACTCGGCAATAGCGTCGCGCTCACCCATGATCTCTTGCAGCAATGTGCCTTTGGCGCCATCCCACAAGGCAATGCGTTCACGCACGGTGCGGTCCAGCGCTCGAAAATTGTGTTCTACCTCACGGAAGTCCGCCAGCAGTTCGCGCGCCAAGCCAGTGAACTGCTGAAAGCGGTCTTTGAGCGCGGTGTCGTCCAGCAGGGCCATGTTGCCCTCGGTCACGCGTGCAATTTCGGCGTCGATGGCATCGCGTTGTTTGTGCAGCTCGGCAATGCGGGCCTGCGGGTTGGTCTCGGCCCCAAAACTCATTTGCTTGAGCAGACCAAACAGGGTGAGCAAGCGCGACTCGGTGCCGACGAAGCTGCGGTCGGAGAGGCTACCCAGCCACGCCAAAGCGCGCTCGGTGGGCGGGGTCAGGTCGAAATGCGGCTCGTCCGAACCTGCGGGGTAGAACTTGCGCAACCAGCCCTTGTCGTTGGCAGCCCAGTCGTTCAAATACTCTTGCGCCGACTTGGGGAACGCTTTGACACCGGCCTTGGAACCCTTACCCTCCCCCAACTGCTCGCGCAGGCCATACAGCGTGTCTTCCAGCGCCTCGGCCAGATTCGACTGCGCCATCACCCGAACATTGGGCACGACAAACACCCGGTGCAAAAAACTCGCCACCAGCGGTGCAGAGTCCGCCGCCAGCAAGCGCCAGGCCGGGTGCTGGCGGCGCTGCAAGTCCAGAGTGGCGTAGTCGAGGTTCATGCGATGCGAACAGACCTCACGAGCCCGTGCCTAACCGTCAATCTCCGCCCAGCAGTTAGGCGTTTCATATAGCGTGACCTTGGTCAGCGACAGGTGGCGGCCATAGCGGCCGTGGTAGACGTCTTTCAGGATATCAAACGCAATCTTGGCCAGGTTTTCCACCGTGGGCACGCGGTCGATGACCACGGTTTTGTGGTCCGGCATGCTGTCCAAGAAGGTGCGCACCATGGTGTCGTTTTCATAAACAATGAAGGCGTGGTCCCACAGGTTGACCAGGTGCTGGTTGGCCAGCGCCTTGATGTCGCCAAAGTCCATGATCATGCCGTTGTCGGACGCACCGTCTTTTTGCACCACGTCGCCGGTCAGGGTGATGAGCAAGGTGTAGCGGTGGCCGTGCAGGTTGCGGCACTGGCTGTTGTGGTCGGGGATGCGATGTCCGGCATCGAATTCCATTTTTCGGGTGATGGTGAGCATGGTGGGGTCTGGTCGACGCGCTGATGGACGCGGTTAAGGGATTTGAAGTAGTTTATGGGTCTGCACGCTGAGCTTCCACTGGGGATGGGCTTTGCAGTAGTCGATGGCGAGCGCCAAGTTGGTTGCCTGCAGCGGCCCGTCCATCGCCTGCACAAAATAGTGCTCAAAGTCGAGTGCGGCGTACTCAATCAGGGGTTGCCCAGCTTGGGGAATCACCACCTTGATCTCATTGCCCTGGCGGACCACCAGTGTGGAGCCCATTTTGGGGCTGACACACACCCAGTCCACGCCCTCGGGCACGGGCAGGGTGCCGTTGGTCTCGATGGCAATCTCAAAGCCGACCTGGTGCATGGCGGCGATCAAGGCCACGTCCAGCTGCAGCAAGGGCTCGCCGCCGGTGAACACCACGTATTTGCTGGCCGGGTAGGAGGCAGGCCACAGGCTGTTGATGGTGGCGGCCAGGTCTTGCGCATCCTTGAACTTGCCGCCGCCCTCACCATCAGTGCCGACAAAATCGGTATCGCAAAACTGGCAGATGGCACTGGAGCGGGTGTCCTCCAGCCCACTCCACAAATTGCAACCGGCAAAGCGGCAGAACACCGCTGGGCGCCCGGCATGGTTGCCTTCGCCCTGCAGGGTGTAAAAAATCTCTTTGACGCTGTAGGTCATGCCAGCCCTCCTGTTGCAGTTGTCACGCGTGTCGCATTACGGGTTTGCAGCGCCATTTTCAGTGCATCCTGCGCCACGGGGGGCAGTACGCCCAGGCGCACATGGCCCGGCAGGCCAAAGGATGCGGTGTCGCGCAGCTTGATGCCCGCCGCTCGCAGATGCTCGAATAGTGCGGCCCAGTTCTCGGTTGCCTGCGGTCTGGCGCCGAAAAAATTGGCCTCACTGGGCAGGCAGGTCCAGCCCAAACCGTGCAGCATGTCGATTTGCATTGCCTTCCAGCGGCGCAACGTGTGAAGGCTCTCTGTCAGCCAATTTTGCACCTCGGTCAGTACCCATGCCTGCAGCAGCGCCTCCCCGTGGGCACCCAGCGGCCAGGACGGGGCCAGCGCATCTAGCGCCTGCACCGCGTCTTCGCCACCCGCGGGCGCAATGGCGTAAGCGGCGCGCACACCGGTCAGGCCCAACGACTTGTTGGGCGACCACAGTTGCCACACCCGGCTTAAGCGCGCGGCGTCCAGGCTGGGCGCACCCTCCAGGCGCAGCGGGGCATAGGCGCAGTCCAACACCACGGGCGGCTGGCCCTCAGCGGCGACGGTGGCGTCCAGCACGCCTTCTGGCCAGGCCGTATGCGCGCCACCTAGCGGACTGGATGGCTCACAGGCCCACACCAGTTGCGCCTTGGTGGCGTCGCGGCACAGCCCCAGACCCCAGGCCTGCGCCGCCTGCGTGTAATCGCCAAACCCGTGCACAGGCAGGCACACCTTGCGCCCGCGCTTGGGGCCACTCTGTTGCGCCACCCAGGCCGTGATGCGAAAGATGAATTCACTGGCACTGCCGGCCAGCACGACGCGCGCTGCGTCCACGCCGTGGAACGCTGCCAGTTTGGCGCGCAGCGCCGTGTAGCTGGAATCCGGGTAGCGGGTGGCATCGGCGTGCTGCACGGCGGCCAAGGCGCCGGGGCATGGGCCACAGGCATTGCTGTTGGTGGAAAAGTCAAAGCGCGGCACGCCCAAAGCGTCCGGGCCGCCGTGTACGCGCTGCTGCGGGATCACAGGAAACCCCCTATTACTATCAAAATAATAGCTGCCTGCGCAAGCCCCACAAGGGCTAGAAGCACTTTTGATGCATAAAAAACCGCCTGCTGCGTGTCGTGCAACCCCGGCCCACGGCCTGCGGCGTTGAGCGTATAGACGCCGGGCTTGTGCAGGCACACATCCAGCGCCAGTGCCATGGCGGCCATCGGCCAGCCGCTGTTGGGCGATGGGGTGCGGCGTGCCTCGGTGCGCAGCTGTGCCAGCGGCAACACCCCCGCCGCCAGCACCAGCAGCAGCCCGGTGATGCGTGCAGGCAGCCAGCTCAGGGCGTCGTCCACCCGCGCGGCCCACTTGCCGGCCCACTCCCAGCGCTGGCCTTGGTAGGTGCCGCGGTAGCCCCACATGGCATCGGCCGTGTTGGCAAAGCGGTACAGGGCGGCGCCGGGCAGGCCCAGCAGCACAAACCAGAAGATGGGGGCAACCACCGAGTCGTTGAGGTTCTCGGCCAACGACTCAATGGCGCTCTCGCGCACCTGCGCTTCGGTCAACTCACTGACGTCACGGCTGACCAGCCAGGCCAGCCGGGCACGGCCCGCACCCAGCGAGCCGCCCTGCGCGGGTGCCAGGGCCTGTTCCACCGCCAGCACTTCGCGCTTGAGCATGGCCCAGGCCAGCAAGGGTTTGAGCAACAGGCCCAACAATACGACTGCCAGCACCCCGCCCACCCAAGAAGGCACGGCATGCAGCACCGCCAACACACCCGCCTGCAGCGCCACGGCCACTATCAAAACCATAGCTGCCCCCGCACACCAGGCAAGGGCTCCAAGCCCAAAAGCCGTGTAATCCGGGGCGACGTCGGCCGACTGCACCGCACGGCGCTGAAGCTGCTTTCCCGACCAGTCCAAATAGTTGCCTATCCACACCACCGGGTGCAGGCGCACCGGCGGCTCGCCCAGCCAGCGGTCCACTGCAAGGGCAACCAGCAACGCAAAAGCGCTCATGACAGCAGAGATCAAGGGCGGGGCACCGGCTGGCCGGTCTTCAGGCCCAAACGCGCCAGCAAGGCCATGTCGTCATTGCCTTCAGGGTTGGGGGTGGTGAGCAGCTTGTCGCCGTAGAAGATGGAGTTGGCACCGGCCACAAAACACAGGGCCTGCACCGCGTCGCTCATGCTCTGGCGTCCGGCCGACAGGCGCACCCGGGCCAGCGGCATGGTGATACGGGCCACGGCAATGGTGCGTACAAATTCCAGCGGATCCAGATCAGGCTGGTTAGCCAGCGGCGTGCCTTCGACCTTGACCAGGTGGTTGATCGGCACCGATTCGGGGTACGGCGCCAGATTGGCCAGCTCAGCTATCAGCCCGGCGCGTTGCAGGCGCGACTCGCCCATGCCGACAATGCCGCCGCAGCACACGCTGACACCCGCATTGCGCACACGGGACAAGGTGTCCAGACGGTCCTGGAAGTCGCGAGTAGTGATGACGTCGCCGTAAAAGTCAGGGGCACTGTCGAGGTTGTGGTTGTAGTAGTCCAGCCCGGCGTCGCGCAGGGTCTCGGCATGGCCATCACTCAGCATGCCCAGCGTCGCGCAGGACTCCAGTCCGGTGGCTTTCACCGCCTTGATCAGCTCGGCCACGGCTTCCACATCGCGGTCCTTGGGGGCACGCCATGCGGCACCCATGCAAAAGCGGGTGGCACCGGCGGCTTTGGCGGCCAGGGCGGCTTCGCGCACCGCGTCTACCCCCATCAGCTTGCCGGCCTCGACACCGGTGTCAAAGTGCACGGATTGCGGGCAGTAGCCGCAGTCTTCCGGGCAACCGCCGGTTTTGACCGACAGGAGCGTGGCCAGCTCGACCATATTGGGGTCGAAGTGGGCGCGGTGAATGGTTTGGGCCTGGAACATCAGGTCGTTGAACGGCAATTCCAGCAGCGCCTGGATTTCAGCCACGGTCCAGACGCGCTGCGCCACCTTGGGGCGGGCGACCGGCGTTTTGTGGGGGGCGTGGAAGGTGATGGGCTGCGGGGTGGTGAGAGTGGTCATGGTTTTTGCTCCAACGAAATATTTCTTATACGGGTGTTCAATTCCAATGTGAAATCAAAGTGAGGACAAGGCGTGCCACCGCTGGCAGTGCCGTAGCACGGCAAGGTGGCACAACGCAGTCATCGCTTTGATTGCACATTGGAATCAGTCTTCAATGCCGCGTTGGGCGGGGATACCTGCCTTGAACGCATGCTTGACCATGGTCATCTCGGTGACCGTATCGGCCAGCGCGATTATCTCAGGCGGACAGCGCCGCCCGGTCAACACCACGTGCACATGGCTGGGCCGGGTGCGCAAGGTGTCCAACACATCGTCCAGCGGCATCCAGCCGTAAATCAGCGGGTAGGTGATCTCGTCGAGCGTGACCATGAAGTAGTCACCACTCAAAATGGCGGCGCGGGCCTTTTGCCAGCCGTCGCGCGCCAGTTGGGCGGAGTGTTCCAGGTCTTGACTCTTCCAGCTGAAGCCGTCGCCCAAGCCTTCAATCGGAATGCCAAGCTGCTCGAACATGCGGTGTTCGCCAAAACGGGCGCTGGGCACCTTCATAAACTGGAATATCTTGACCGCCTTGCCGCGCCCGTGCGCGCGCAGTGCCAGGCCAAACGCCGCTGTGCTTTTGCCTTTGCCGTCGCCGGTGTTGACGATGACAATGCCGCGGCGCTCGCCATCGGCTTTTTCGTAAGGTTTTTCGGAGGGTGGGGTTTCGATTTGCATGGTGTTCAGTGGGCGTTGGGTTTTGAATTTGGGGATGGATTTGCGGAGGCTGTTGTAGGGCGCTCCTGGAAAGCTGTTGTTAGATGCTCCGGGGAGGCTGGTGTGGGTGTTCTGCTCCGTGTCCCCCGCGACGGCCTAGGGCCGTCAGCTCCTCCTTGACCTGCGCAGAACACCCACACCAGCCTCCCCTGCGGGTCGTTGTAAGGCGAAGCTGGCGCGTTCAACGATTGTTGGCCGACTACACCACTTGCCAGAGCGGGTTGGCATGGCACTCGGCGAAGCGGCATCAAGGAGGAGCTGACGGCCCTAAGCCGTCGCGGAGGACAGCCGCGTAGTCGAGTGCCATGCCAACCCGCTCCCGCCACAAAAGCCACAGCCAACGGTACGTGGTTTGCCCCCATCAAGGAACAAATCATCTGGAACCACCCTTGGCGCAAGGCATCGCCACCCACTGCCCCTGAAGCGCGTGAATCGCAATCCGGTTATCAAACACGGCTTCCAGCGCCCGGTGGGTGGCGACGTCAGCGCACAGCCCCTGGTGGGTAACGCGCCCCTGCGTCATCACCACCAGCTCGTCGGCGTGTAACGCCATACTGATCTCATGCAACACGCTGACCACGGTTTTTCCTTCAGCCACCAGGGCCTGCACCACCTCCAGCCAGTCGGCCTGGTGCGGCGGGTCCAGATTGGCCAGCGGCTCGTCCATCAGCAGCACCTGGGCCTGTACCGCCAGCGCGCGCGCCAGCAGCACCCGCTGGCGTTCGCCACCAGAGAGTTGGCCCAACGCACGGCAGCGCCAATCCCAGGCCTGGGTGGCTTTGAGGGCCTGCTCCACCGCCGCATGGTCGGCCGCGCTGGGTGCCGCCAGCCAGGGCTGGTGCGGCAGGCGCCCCAGCATGGCCACGTCCAGCACCGTGAGGTCATCGCCTGACGATTCGTTTTGCCCCAACCACGCCAGTTGCCGGGCGCGCGTGCGGTTGGGCAGGCTGTGCAGCGGTTGGCCCAGCAAGTCCACAGTGCCGGTGTGCGGCAGCAATCCCGCCAACACTTTGAGCAGGGTCGACTTGCCTGCGCCGTTGGGGCCGACGATGCTGGTCCAGCGGCCAGCCGGCAGGCGCAAGTCTATGCCGCGCAGAACCTCTGTTTTTGCAGCACCATTTCCGAGGCTAGCCCTTATGGAACGTGCGCAGACAGCTATCAAATGCATAGCAGAAAAGGATGCGACGGTAGCCTGGTGCGCTATCTGGTGCGTCATGCGGCACCCCCTGCGGTGGACGGGTTGGCCTGACCACGGTGCATCAGCCACAGCAGATAGCCGCCACCCAGCACGGCGGTGAGCACGCCCACCGGCAGTTCTTGCGGCGCAATCAGCCAGCGCGCCAGCGTGTCAGCGCCCATCAACAGGGCGCCGCCCATCAGGCTAGAGACCCAGATCAGGCGGCCATGGGTGCACTGGATGACCGAGCGCACCAGGTGCGGTGCCGCCAGCCCCACAAAGGCAATCAAACCAGTTTGCGCCACCGCAGTACCCGTGGCCAGTGCCAGCACCGCCACCAGGGTGATGCGCAACGGTGCCAGTGGCAGGCCCAGGCTGTGCGCGGTGGACTCGCCCAGGCTCAGGCCGTCCAGCACCCGGCCCAGCAAGCCGCCCGCGATCACACACACGCCCCACACCCCAGCCATCAGCAGGAACGAAGTCCAGCCAACAAAGCTGGTGGAACCCAGCATGAAGGCCTGCATGGCCTGCAACGAGTCCGGCGAGAACAGCAGCACCATATGGGTCATGGCACCCAGCACCACACCCACTACCACGCCCGCCAACAACAGGCGCAGCGTGTGCTGCACCCCGCGCGACAAGGCCAGCGTCAGCAACACCGCCAGCACCGCGCCGGCAAAGGCCGCGCCGGTCAAGCCCAGGCGCACCAGCACATTGCTGGAAAACACGCTGACCGCAACATTGTTCATTCCGCCGCCATTCATCATGCTGCCGCCCAACATGCCCCCACCACCGCCCATGGCAACCAGTGCCAGCGCCACGCCCAGCGAAGCGCCCGAGGCGCTGCCCAACAGATACGGGTCGGCCAGCGGATTGCGAAACAGACCCTGCGCTACCGCACCGGCAAGCCCCAGCAAAGCCCCCGCCGCCCAAGCACCCAGTGTGCGCGGCAGGCGAATCTCCCAGACGATTTGCCGCGCCATGGCGGTGGCGTCCGCATCTTGCAGAGGTTTGAGCAAGGGTGACACCAAGTTTTCAAACCCGGTGCTGCCCACACACACGCCCAACAACACCAGCGCCAGGCTGATGCCCAGCAAGGCCCAAGCTAAAAAGGAGGCGCGGCGCAGGTTCAAGGTTTGACTCCCTTGGCGGGAAGCGACGCCGCAGCCGATACAGATACCGATACCGACGCCGCAGTCGGTTTGGCTGGCGTAGCTGCCGTGGCGGCTGTAAGACCGGTAGGAGCTGCGGGGGCTTTGGCGCTCAAGCACTGCGCCATCAAGCGTGCGCCCTCGGCCATGCGCGGCCCGGGGCGCACCAAGGTGTTGGCCTGCTCGGTGGGGAACACGCACACCCGCTGCTCGCGTAGTGCGCGGATGCTGCTCCAGCCCGGGCGCTGGGTCAGACCGTCCTCACTACGCTGGCCAATCATGATCACGTCCGGGTTGGCGCGCACGACGTACTCGGGGTTGAGCTTGGGGAACGGCCCCAGCTTGGCTGGCAAGATGTTTTTTGCGCCCAGACGGGTCAGCGTTTCACCAATGAACGACAACTCCCCTGCCCCATACGGCCCGGGGTTCACTTCAAAGTAAACCCGGGTGCCACGCACGCTGGCGGGTAGCGACTGGGCCGCCGCCGACACACCGGCATCAATAGCGCGCCAAATGCGCTGGGCATCCGCTACTCCCAGCAACTGGCCCAGTTTGAGCATGACACGTTGCACATCGGCGTAGGTTTTGGGCTCCAGCGCCACCACCTTGACGCCCAGCGAACGCAGGCGCTCGGCCGCCCGGGACGAAGTTGCCATCAGCACCACATCGGGGCGAAGCGCCACCACGGCCTCGATGCTCGGGTCCTGCCCGCCACCCAGTTGCGGCAAGGCGCGCAGGCTTTCCGGGAAACTGGAATAACGGTCCACCCCCACCAGCCGCGCACAGTGGCCCAGCTCGCACACGGTCTCCGTGAGTGAGGGCAGCAGGCTGACGATGCGCTGGGGCGGCTTGTCAAAGTTAACCACCACGCCGCGGTCATCGGTGACCTGCAGGGCGTGGGCGGCACCAGTGAGCATGAACGCGAAGGTGAACGCGACGAAAAATGTTAGCGTAGCCAGGAGGCGGGGTGGCAAGGCTTTCTGCGTAGGTAAAGGAGGAGCCCGCAAAGCGGGCGGGGGACACGAAGCAGAAAGCTTTGCCACCCCGCCTCCTGGCGGGTTCAATAGCCAACGCAGGCCGCTGATTTGGTTCAACTTCATGGCATATCTTTCAAAGTCAACGGTAACCCTGCGGCCATCAAGGTGACGCGCTGGCACACTGCGGCCACATCCTGGTTCAGTTTGCCCAGCGCATCCACAAAAGCCCTTACATCGCGGCCCAGCGGAATCACGCCCAGGCCAATCTCGTTTCCCACCAACACCACCGGCCCCGGGGCCTGCGCTATTGCTATCAATAAAGGAGCTGCTTGCGCAATATCTACGGGGGCTAGAGCCCTATTTGACTCATTTTTTTCCATCCAACACGAATCTAGGGCATCTGCGCCTATCAGGCGCTCCGCTGACGGGGCCTCCATCGGCATCAGGCAGTTGGTGAGCCACAGCGTGAGGCAATCCACCACCACCAGCGTGTCGGCCCGGCTGTGCTGGAGAATAGCCTGCGCCAGTTGCAGCGGCTCTTCCACCGTTACCATGCCCGGCACCCGCTCGGCGCGGTCGGCCTGGTGGCGTGCAATACGGCTTCGCATCTCGTCGTCCCAAGGCTGGGCGGTGGCGATCAGCACGGCGCGGTGGGCTGGGTCGGCCGTCAGCCACTGGCGTGCCAGCAATTCGGCGCGGCGCGACTTGCCGCTTTTTTGGCCGCCCAAAATGAGTTCACTGGGGGCAATGGTCATGGCGCAGGTGCGGGTGCTCATGCGGCCAAGGCTCCACTTAGGTCCGCATCCATCCATCGCATGACGATGCGGTGCAATTGGGCCACGCCATCGGTCAGTGCGGCTGGACCGGGCTGCAAAATGTCAGGCGACTTGATCTCAAACAGTTGCTTGTGCTTGACGGCGCTCACCTGGTCCCAGCCCGGGCGTGCGGCCACGTTCTCCGCGCGAAACTTCTTGCCACACCAGGAGCCAATGATGATGTCGGGGTTGCGCCGCACAATCTCGGCGCCCTCGGCAATGATGCGATTCTTGCCCAGCGACTCGGCCGCCAAGTCGGGGAAGCAGTCATCACCCCCGGCAATATTCAACAGCTCGGACACCCAGCGGATGGCGCTGATGTGCGGGACATCCCACTCTTCAAAAAACACCTGGGGCCGCCGGGCACCGGCTGCCACCCGCACCGCCACGGCATCCTGCATGGCGCGCAGTTGGGTCTGGAAGGCTTCAATGCGTTGCAGCCCCTGCGCGCCCTGCCCCACCATGGCCGCCACCTGGAACAGCATGGAAAAAATCTCGGCAATGCTGCGCTGGTTGAAGATGGTGACCTGCACCCCTTTGCGCACCAACTCAGCGGCGATGTCGGCCTGCATGTCCGAAAAGCCCAGCACGCAATCAGGCTGCAGTGCCAGAATCTTGTCGATCTTGGCGCTGGTGAAAGCGCTAACCCGCGGCTTTTCGTCCCGCGCCCGGCGCGGCCGCACGGTGTAGCCCGATATACCCACAATGCGGCTCTCCTGCCCCAGCAGGTACAGCCACTCGGTGGTCTCCTCGGTCATGCAGACAATGCGCTGCGGGCCGAGGGCGAAGTCCAGCACCGGCGCCGTCATGCGCCCGCCCCCGCCTGCGGCAAAAACAGGCTGGCCGCTGCCGCCGGGGCGGAAGGAAACCAAGCGTGGAAATAACTGGCCCGCACCGAGCCCAAGCTCCACACCACCTCGCCCGCATCCTCCGTAGGCTCGCAGCCCGGACGCGCCGTACGCTGGCCGGCATCCAGCGTTGTGGCGGTGGTGGAGTAATGAAAGGTGTGGCCACGCAACAAGCCCTGTGGCAGTTGTAACTGCTGCGGCCCCAGGCCCGCCAGTCGTATTTGCATGGTCACGCTGCCGGGCAACACGCCCCACTGCGCATGCGTTTGGCCGTCGCTGGTCAGCAGGGTGTCAAACAGCACCATCATGCCGCCGCACTCGGCCCACAGCGGCTTGCCCGACACCACATGCGCGGCCACGCTGTCGCGCAAGGCGGTGTTGTCAGCAAGCGTCTGGGCATGCAACTCGGGGTAGCCACCGGGCAACCACACGGCGTCACAGGCAGGCAACGCCGCGTCCGCCAATGGCGAGAAGAACACCAGCTCAGCACCCAGTTGCCGCAAGCAATCCAGGTTGGCGGCGTAGATAAAACAAAACGCCGCGTCCCGAGCCACCGCAATGGTTCGCCCTTGCAAAGGCGTGCCGTGCAGGGTATTTCCATCAACAGTAGGAAAGTGGGGTGGCTGAGCGTTTTGCGTAGGTAAAGGAGGAGACCGCAAAGCGGTCGGGGGACACGAAGCAAAGCGCTCAGCCGCCCCGCTTTCCGGGGAGCACTCCAACACTGCAAAGTCAACAGCCCACCGCTGCAAGTCATCCAAAGTCATCTGCCCCAACCGCGTAGAAGCCAGCGCATCAGCCGCAGCATCCAGCCGCTCCATCGCATCGATCACCTCACTCGCCACCGTCAACCCCAAATGCCGCTCAGGCAGACTAAACGCGGCGTCGCGCATCAAAGCCCCCATCCAAGACTCCGGCTCTTTCAGACTAATTTGCAACATACCTGCATGGCGAACGCTGGCCACCCGGTTGGCCAACACACCCGCCCACGGCATATCACTGCGGTAATGCTGCAGGCCAAACGCCAACGCCCCAAAAGTGCCCGCCATGCTTGAGGCATCCACCACCGCCAGCACATGCAGACCAAAGCGCTGCGCCAAGTCCGCAGCGCTCGGATCGCCATCAAACAGCCCCATGACCCCTTCCACAATGATCAGGTCCGCATCAGCCGCCGCAGCGGCCAGCCGCGCGCGGCAATCGGCCTCGCCGGTCATCCACAGGTCCATCTGGTGCACCGGCGCACCACTGGCCAGCGTGTGCCAATACGGGTCCAAAAAGTCCGGCCCGCACTTGAACACCCGGACTTTTCTACCTTGGCGCGTGTGCAGTCGCGCCAGTGCAGCCGTGACGGTGGTTTTGCCCTGGCCAGAGGCGGGAGCGGCGACGAGGATGGCGGGGCAGGAAACGGTTTGGGTCATATCGTTCAGGTTAAGGGGCCCATTTCAGGCCGACGTACAGGGTACGCGTGGAAGTCGCGTAATCTTTTGCGAGTTGGTATGTGGCGTCGGTGGCGTTATCCACACGAACCAGGGCAGTCCAGTCCTTCGCAATCCGACGCTGCGCCGAGACGTTCAAAACGACGTAGCCCGGCAACACAGTAGTGTTAGCCACATCGTCATAACGCAAAGCCGAAAGCACCATATCAGCACCCCACGTCCAAGGACCCACACGCGTATCCAGACCCACTGTTGCGTGGTGCGTAGCGCGTCGCGTCAAGAGCTTGCCATTTACTGCATCCCTTGGCTCCTGCAAGTCCAGCGAACCCCAGGTGCGCACATCGCCAAATAACTTCTGGGCAGAAAACGTGACTCCCCGGTAAAGCGCCTCGCCCACATTGGTGTAGCGACTGGTACCCGTGTTGAATACCAACAAGTCAGACACCGTGTTGCGATATACCACCACACCAAACTCCTGCGCCGCTTGCACATACTTCACACCCAGCTCCACACCGCGTCCCGACTCGGGCGACAAAGTAGCTACGCCGTAGGTAGGATGAAAGCGCTGATATAGCGTAGGCACGCGAAAAGAGGTGGAAGAACTGCCAGACAGACGCCACTCCGGCGTCAAAGCATAAGCGTAGGCGGCAGAGGTGGTGGTTTTGCCCCCAAATTCGCTGTCAACATCGTTTCGGGCACTGAGTTGTAAGGTATGCACCTCGCCAGACCACGCATAGCCCAGGGACGTACCTGTTTGTGATTTACTTTTGTTGAAGAATGCTGGAATAGTGGGGGATGGCGAAGCGATCTGAAACGCATCGTCGCGTTGCTCCAAGCCCGCAGTGAAAGACTGCTTGCCCAGCTTGTATTCATTGAACCAAAGCAAGCTATCTATGACAGTTTGCGTCGTGGAGTCAGTGGCTTGCAGGGACAAGCCCTTGTCCAAACCATGGCTCAAGCCCACGCGCGAGTGGTAGCTATCGGTCCAACTCGAACTCCATTGCAAACTTTGGGTTTCAAACGTATTAACGACCCTATAGTCTTTGGTCCGAGAAGCAATCAGAGCGGCACCAGTTGTAGCGGTGCCGTCAATTTGCGCATCCATGCGGCTTTGCAGCGCGCTGGCCTCTAGGCGCTGACTGGCGGTGATGTTTAGGCCAAGACGAAGGTTGGCACTGTTGCTTAAGAAGCCATCAGCGTCAGGGTTGGCCAGGGGAATGGGGCGCACGTTAAAACCATTGCTACTTGCACCCGAAACACCTAAAGAATAATCAAACTGGTCTGCCATGCCACTGAGCGCCATGTCCAATTTCTGTGTATTGAAGGTGCCGTAGCCGTAACTGATGGAGGGGGAGAAAACCTCCCCGCCCTTCTTGGTGAAAATCTGAATCACCCCAGCCACAGCGCCTGAACCATACACAGCACTACTGGGGCCACGCACAATTTCAATGCGGTCAATTTGCGACAACGGAATGCTGCTCCACGTAGCCCCACCAGAGGTGCTTTGCGAATCTACGCGCACGCCATCCACCAAGACCATGGTGTGCCTGCTTTCGCCACCGCGCAAAAACACATTTGTTTCGTTACCCATCCCACCGTTGCGAGAAAACTCAACACCCGGAACCCGGGCCAGTACATCGGCCAAGCCGGTGGCACCAGAGCGCTCAATCGTTTCTCTATCAATGATCGTGACATCGGCCACTACATCGCCCACCGGCTTGGCACTGCGGGTGGCAGTCACCACCGTTTCCCGAAGTACGGGCGCTGGCAGTGCTTGGGCTGAGACGTCATGCGAAAACGCCGCAAGTAAGGCGAAGGAAGGCACACCAATGCGCGTGCAAAAAATACCGATTTTCATAAAAAAGAACTACCAGGAAGAAACCCTCGCTGTCTTCCCCGACAGCGCATGGGCGCACAAGCTTGCACGCGAACGTGCAAGCACCTCATTGGCCGGTATCCGGGCTGATGGAACAACTTTCATCGCCTTCCCAAGCACATGTTTCAATGCGCTCAGTGGCTGTGATGAAAGCGGAATCGAGATGATTCGTCCACTTACCGTTGCGGGGGCAGCGCAGGTTAGGTGCCGCTGTTGTCAGCGTTACCCTCCTGCTTCCCGTTGAACTGCGGCGTGTGAACCACACCGCGAGCACCAACTTTTCCATTTTACGCGGAACCGCCCGATCGAAACCCTACAATGCTTGTCATATGTCGGACCAGACCCAAATCGACCAAATTGCCGAGCGTGTTGACCGGCTGTTGGTGCGCTACAACGAGTTGCAGCGCACCAACACCTTACTTTCCAACCAGGTAGTGGCCTTGACCCAGGAGCGCGACTCATTGAAATCACGCTTGGGTGCGGCGCGCGCGCGCGTCGATACCCTGCTGGAACGGCTGCCTGAGGCCATCGCAGCGCACAAAAACACACCATGAAACAGCTTGAAGTTCAAATCATGGGCCAAAGCTACTTGCTGGGTTGCCCCGAAGGTGGCGACACCCGCTTGCTGGAAGCCGTCGAGCGCGTCGATACTGCCATGTGCAAAATCCGAGAAGCCGGCAAAGTGCGCGCACGTGACCGCATTGCCGTTCTGGCCGCGCTGAACCTGGCTTTCGATCTGGCCGACCGCACGCACCAAGACCTCGCGCAAGAGTCGACATACACACCCGCGCAGGCCGATGCACCCCTGCGACCAGGGGCGCACTCGTCGCAGCACGCGGGGGATTCCGACTTGCTGTTGACATCATTGCTGGAGCGGCTCGACGCGGCGCTCGGTGAAGATGGACGCTTGTTGTAACAATTGACTCTGGGACTATGCGCCGCCATTGGCTGCATCTACAATCCAAAGGGTCTGCGGTGCCGTCGGGCTTTATATTCCTAGAACCAATGCTCTTAGAGCCCGGGCTTGGAACATTACTGTTCAAGCGTGACCATCTCGCGTTAGATGGACCCAATGTCCAGTTGACCTCGCCCACCTGAACCCTGGTTCAGGATGCCGGTCTGGCGTCATTCGCAGACACCTTATTCTCCCCAAAAAATCCATGACCTTCGAGCCACTACTCATTATTGAATTGGCCACACTTGGCTTGGCGACCGGATTTCTGGCGGGGCTGTTGGGCATTGGTGATGGCATGTTAATTGGCCCGTTTGTCACGCTCATCATGTCGGCCCGAGGCGTGTCTGTCGACCTAGCGGTCAAGATGGCCATTGCAACATCCATGGCCACCATCATTTTTACCAGCCTGTCCAGCGTGCGTGCGCACCACCAGCGGGGCGCCGTGCGCTGGAACATTGTCAAAGGCTTAGCACCTGGCATTGTTCTGGGGGGTGCCATCGCAAGCGCTGGTGTTTTTTCGGTGCTCAAGGGCACCTGGCTGGCATTGTTTTTTGCCCTGTTTGTTGGCTTCTCAGCCACGCAAATGCTGTTAGACAAAAAGCCCAAGCCGGGCCGCGAAATGCCGGGCACTGGAGGCCAAGTTGCAGTCGGTGGCGTGATCGGATTTTTGTCAGGATTGGTTGGCGCTGGGGGTGGCTTCATCAGCGTGCCCTTCATGCTGGCACACAACGTGGCGATCATCAACGCGGTTGCCACCAGCGCGGCGCTGGGCTTCCCCATTGCCGTGGCCAATGCGGTGGGTTACGCTGTTAGCGGCGCCGACGTGCCAGGTTTGCCCGCCTGGTCATTGGGTTACATCTGGCTGCCAGGTCTGGCGGTAATTGCGTGCTGCAGTGTGTTGACCGCGCCACTGGGGGCAGCCATGGCACACAGGTTGCCGGTGGTCCAATTGAAACGGGTTTTTGCACTGATCTTGTACGCACTCGCTGCCTACATGGCCACCAAAGGATTGCGCGGCTAAGCTTTTCAGGCCCCTTTGGGTAGCGTCGCGATAAGTTGTTCAAACTCTGCCGCAGGCAAGCCCGGCGAACACAAATACCCTTGATAAGACTCGCACTCCAGACTGTTCAGGTAATCGCGCTGCGCGGAGGTCTCCACGCCTTCGGCCACCACTGAAAGCTTGAGAGCACGGGCCATGGCCACTGTGGCGCTCACGATGGCCCGGTCGCTTTCATCCTGCGGCAATCCCATCACAAACGCTCGGTCAATTTTGAGTTTTGAAATAGGAAATTTCTTGAGGTACGCCAAGCTGGAATAGCCGGTACCAAAATCATCAATCGCCAAACTGATGCCTAGTCCGGCCAGTGCGTGCAGGCGGGCCAAGGCCTCGTTGGCATCTTTGATCAGAATGGATTCCGTCAACTCCAGCTCCAGCAACTCGGGCGCGAGACCCGCACTGTGCAGCGAATCCGCCACCCGCTCCACAAAATTGGCCTGTTGAAACTGCAGCGCCGACACATTGACGGAGACCACCACCGGGTGCCCGGCCTTTTGCCACAGTGTGGCTTGGCGCACGGCCTCGCCCAAGACCCAATTGCCAATGGTGATGATGAAGCCAGACTCCTCTGCCAAAGGAATAAAGGTGGATGGCGGCACGCTTCCCAGCTCGGCGTCAGTCCAGCGCACCAGTGCCTCCGCGCCCACCAAGCGCCCATCGAACAGCGACACCTGAGGCTGGTACACCAACCGAAACAGTCCTTGCTCCATCGCTTGGCGCATGGCGTGATCCATCTTCATGCGCGAGAGCAGATCCACATTCATCTGCGGCTGGTAAAAGCGGAAATTGCCTCGCCCCCGCTCTTTCACCCGGTGCATGGCGGTATCGGCGCACTGGATCAGCACGTCGACCGATTTCCCGTCCTCGGGGTACATGGCCACGCCAATGCTGCAACCCAGCGAGAAGTTCATTGCATCCACCAGAAATGGCTGGGCCATGGCGTCAAGAATACGCCGCGCCGCGAGCTCGGCACCAAAGGCGTCCGCATCTTGCATGAACCCCAAAAATTCGTCGCCCCCGAGGCGACACAGGGTGTCTACATCGCGCAAGCATCGCCTGATGCGCTGCGCCACCTCGATCAGAACCCGGTCACCAAAAGAGTGCCCGAGTGAGTCGTTGATGTTCTTGAAATGGTCCACATCAATGAACAATGCAGCACACGTCCCACCGTTGCGGTGCGCCATGCGCAGCGCCAGATCAACCCGCTGGGTGAGCAACAGCCGGTTGGGCAACCCGGTTAACACGTCGGTGTAGGCCAGCGTTTCTATGCGTTTTTGTGCCTCCAGGCGCTCCGTCAGGTCCTGAAAAAACCCTACGGTATTTTGAACTTCTCCATGCTCGTTTCGCAGCGCCACCCACGAGACCTCGACCGCACAAGGCCGATCATTGGCCATCCGCCACACCTCGCCGGACCACAGTCCGTCCTGCGCGAGACCCAGCTCCACCTGATCAAAAAAATCCGGGAGCTGCGGGTCATGGAAAAGCCTGCGCGCCGACGTGCCGACCAGTTGACCGCGCAAACAGCCGGTCAGCTTTTCGCAACGGGGGTTGACTTGAAGCAGCTCGAAATTGGCATCGGTGATAAAAATTGCATCCAGACTCGAATCAAACACCTTGGCGGCCAAATGCAGCCGCGCCTCCGCGTCGATCTTGCGGGTGACGTCGCGATAGGAGTACACCCGACCCATGGCACGACCCCGGCTGTATTGCGGCGCGGTGACGCACTCAAGCATGGTGCCGGAACGCAGCAGCAGCATATCGCTGCCGTCCTGAAGCGGATTTGCGATCAACGCGTTCAGCCGGTCCTGAAAATCGACTGCATTGACCACCTGCGCCGCCATGTGCGCATACAAATCCTGGTCGTTGCGGGTTGCCAAAATGGGCTCTGGCACGCTCCACAAAGTCGAAAAATGGCGGTTGTAGTTGCGCACCGTCCCGGCCAGATCGGTCACCAGGATGCCATCACCGGTGGACTCCAGCGTGGCGCGCAGTTCGGCCAAGCGGTCTTCCAGTTCATTCGCAGCCTGCAACTGGGGACGCAAGTCACGCGCGGTGACCAGAAACACCGGTGCATCCGCGGTCATGCGGACGCGACTGACGCGCCGCTCTACCGGCACCGCGACGCCATCGGCACAGCGCAACAGCGTATTGGAATGAATGCTGTTGGCAAAACCCGCAGCGACATCCTCCCAGAAGTACATATCTTCTGGCGTGGCGGTGAGTTCAATGGCGGGTTTGCCAACCAACTCCCTCTTGTCCACCCCGACCAAGACTTCGGTCAACTGGTTAGCGGCCACAATGCGCAGGCTCTTGGGATCAACGACCCATGCGGCGTCCAGCATGGCGTCCAGCAGGGTTTCCCACACCGCTGCTGTCATGCAGAGGGCTCCGACAGCGGAACCTCAATCACCCGCTCAAAGAAATAGCTGACGCGCTGGCGAGGTGCCAGGAAATCCATCGCTGCAATAGGCAAACTGGATGGCTTCAGACTGCGACGGATACCAATATGCGGCGAATGCTCCAGATCCAGAATCAGGGACTCGTGCTTTAGAACACCAGGCTCATGCACGATGACGCGCGGCTTCAAAGGGCGAGAAGAGTTCACCGCCACCACGCTGGCATAGCGATCATCCACCAACTGCACCACCGAGCCCGGCGGGTAAACCCCCATCATGCGGATAAACCCGCTCAAAGCGGCCGCATCAAACCGGGTCTTGAGTTGTGCGAATATCAACGACAGGGCCTCATGCGGCGTTAAAGCGGCACCGGGGCGACTGGGATTGCACAGATTGTCGTAACGATTGACCAGCGCAAGAATTTTGGCCCCAACCGTCATCTGCGCCCCGGACAGCCTCGCGGGAAACCCACTACCGTCCACCAACTCATGGTGCTGGCCAATCGCCAGCAGGGTGCCACTACTCAGTGCCATGGTCTTGGCAATCTGCAGGCCCCTTACAACGTGCTCCTGGTACAGCTTGTACTCTGCCGACGAAAAATTCTCTTCAGGCCAGCGCACCCGATCCGGCAGGTCAACCTTCCCGATGTCATGCAAGAACGCTGCCATTCCCAGCTCCAGCAGCTCTTGCTGGTTCAAGCCCAAGGACTTTCCCAGCAGCAAGGAAATAACGGTCACATTGACGGTGTGCATGGCGGACTTTTCGCCAGCGGTCTCGGTCAACAAGCGGATCGATGACTCGCCATCGGCCAGCATCTCTCCCACAAACCCTGATACTAAGGTCTGGCACAAACCGGCGGCCTGCACCGGCTGCGAATGCACCTGCTCCAGTGTCTTGCGGTACAAACGGGTTGCTTCGCCAAAACGGCGCTCACATAAATCCAGGCTATGCTGCTGCGCCCGAAGGTGGTCGACGCGTTGCTGGCGCGCCAATTGTTCGCGCTGGGCGGCCTGGTTTAGCTCCAACTCCACCGCATCCGCAACGCCATCAGACGCGGCACCTGCTGCATCCAAGGCTTCGTCCGGAATTGGGTCGCTTTTGGCCGGGACGTGGCGAACACGCGTGAGCCCCAAGCCACGAATGGTCTCAATCTGCTTTAACGAAGAAATTTTGAAGCTGCCACTGGGAAATGGGTGCGCCATCCAGCCAACGTCCAATTCAACGAACAGCCCAATTCGCAGGTTTTTTACCTCAACGAAGTCGGACTCGTTTTTTTTCATAGGGCGACGTACAAGCTATTCTGAGAGGGGTGCATGGTGCAAATCAATGCAACGGACACTCACTTTATCGCGTATCTCGCCGTCGAAACGGCATTTGGCGTGCAAATGGCAAAAAAAATCCCCGCCGAAGCAGGGATTTTTTGCAGGGAAGACAGGACTCGCACGAGCGCGAGATCAGCCCATATGCAAGCCGCCATTCACGGAGAACTCGGCACCCGTGGCGTAACCGCCTTCATCAGACGCCAACCACGCAATGATGGAAGCAATCTCACCGGGCTCACCCAGGCGTTTGACCGGCACGGTTGCAATGATTTTGTCCAGCACTTCCTGGCGAATGGCCTTGACCATGTCAGTACCGATGTAGCCGGGGCTGACCGTGTTGACCGTAACGCCCTTGGTAGCCATCTCTTGCGCCAGCGCCATCGAAAAACCGTGCATACCGGCCTTGGCAGCCGAGTAGTTGGTTTGACCGGCTTGGCCTTTAACGCCGTTAACCGAAGAGATATTGATGATGCGGCCCCAGCCTTTTTCAACCATATCGCCCGCCACCTGCTTGGTGACGTTGAACATGCTGTTCAGGTTGGTCTCAATCACGGCATCCCATTCTTCGCGGGTCATCTTCAGGAACATGCGGTCCTTGGTGATACCGGCGTTGTTCACCAGCACATCCACGCTGCCATGCTCTGCCTTGGACTTGGCGAAGGCTTCCACCGTGGAATCCCAATCACCCACATTGCCGGCAGAGGCAAAAAACGTGTAACCCAAGGCGGCTTGCTCTGCAATCCACTTGGCGTGGTCACGGGTCGGGCCGCAACCTGCGATGACTTTGAAACCTTCTTTGTGAAGGCGCTGGCAGATGGCGGTACCGATTCCACCCATACCACCGGTGACGTATGCTACTTTTTGACTCATTTTTGACTCCTTTTTAGTTCTCTTGCTACAAAAATCATAGCTGTCTACGCAGTATCTACGGGCGTAAACAGCCTATTTCATTAAAAATTTCAGTGCGCTTCAGCGCTCAATGGTCAGGGCCACGCCCATGCCGCCACCGATACACAGGCTAGCAATGCCTTTCTTGGCATTGCGGCGCTGCATCTCGTGCAGCAGCGTTACCAAAATACGGCAACCGGACGCACCAATGGGGTGACCAATGGCAATCGCACCACCGTTCACGTTGACTTTGGAAGTATCCCAACCCATTTGCTGATTGACAGCGCAGGCTTGTGCCGCAAACGCTTCGTTGATTTCCAGCAGGTCCAGGTCTTGCGCGCTCCAACCGGCACGGGCCAACGCCTTCTGTGAAGCGGAAACCGGGCCCATACCCATCAAGGCAGGGTCCAGACCACTGGTGGCAAAGCTGGCAATGCGACCCATGGGCGTCAAGCCCAAAGCAGCTGCCTTGCTGGCTTTCATGACCATGACGCCGGCAGCGCCGTCGTTCAGACCGGAGGCATTGCCCGCAGTCACACCACCGGCCTTGTCAAACGCGGGGCGCAGACCTGCCAACACTTCAGCGGTGGACTTGCGATTGATGAACTCATCCGCAGAGAACACCAGCGGGTCACCCTTTTTCTGGGCGATGCTAAACGGCACAATTTCGTCCACAAACTTGCCGGCATCCTGTGCAGCGGCGGCTTTTTGCTGGCTGGCCAGCGCCAGTGCATCCTGCATGTCACGGGTGATGCTGTAGGCCTTGGCCACGTTCTCGGCCGTGATGCCCATGTGGTACTGGTTGTACACATCCCACAGGCCGTCTACGATCATGGAGTCGATCATCTTCCAGTCGCCCATGCGCTGGCCGTCACGCGAACCTTGCAGTACGTGGGGCGACAGGCTCATGTTTTCCTGGCCACCGGCAATCACGATGTCGCTGTCGCCATAGGCCACGGACTGTGCCGCCAGCATCACGGCCTTCAGGCCGGAGCCGCAAACGGCGTTGATGGTGAGCGCGGGTGTTTCTTTGGCCAAGCCGCTCTTGATCAGCGATTGGCGGGCTGGGTTTTGTCCCACACCTGCGGCCAGCACCTGACCCAGAATAACTTCACCAATTTGGTCGGCACCCAGCTTGGTGCGCTCCAACAGGCTCTTGATGACGGCCGCACCCAGGTCGGTGGCCGGGGTTTTTGCCAAAGTTCCACCAAATTTACCAACAGCGGTACGGGCGGCAGCGACGATAACGATATCTTCCATTTTCTTCTCCAGAGTTGTACTTGAAATTAACGGTGTGAAACAGGGACTAGGCCTTGACCTTGACGTAACTGCCAGGGGCGGGCTGCGTGGCTTTGTATTTGCCTTTGCCATAGGTCTTGGGCGCAGCGATTTGCTTGCCCGCATGACCCTTGAGCCAGAGCGACCAATCGGTCCACCAGCTACCAGGGTGCTCCACGGCACCTTGCAGCCATTCGGCATGGGTCTTTGGCAACTTGCCGTCGGCACGAATCCAATGGCTGCGCTTGTTCTTGGCAGGCGGGTTGATCACCCCCGCAATGTGGCCCGACGCCCCCATGACGAAGCGCTTTTTACCCGGCAAGGCCTGGGTGGAGGCGTAGGCACCGCCGATTGGCACGATATGGTCCTCCCGGGAACCATAGATGTATGCCGGGATATCAACCTGACGCAGATCAATTTTTTGCCCACACACCGTGGCCTGGCCGGGCTTGACCAGCTTGTTTTCCAAATAGGTGTTGCGCAGGTACCAAGCGTAGTAGGGCCCTGGCAGATTGGTGGAATCGGAGTTCCAGTACAGCAGATCAAACGGGGGGGGTGTTTCGCCCTTGAGGTAGTTGCCCACCACGTAGTTCCATACCAGGTCATTGGGGCGCAAAAAGCTGAAGGTGGAGGACAGGTCCTGACCCCTCATGATGCCGCCTTTGCCCAATTCCTTTTCACGCTTAGCGACCGAGGCTTCGTCGATAAAGATGTCGAGAATCCCGGTGTCGCTGAAATCCAGGAAGGTGGTGAGCAAGGTGACGCTGGCCACTGGCTTTTCGCCACGCGCGGCCAACACTGCCAAAGCCGTACCCAGCATGGTGCCACCAACGCAAAAACCCAGCGCATTGATCGTCTCGGACCCGCTGATTTCCTGCGTGACCGAGATCGCCTTGATTACCGCGTCTTCAATGTAGTTGTCCCATGTTTTTTGGGCCAGCGATGCATCCGGGTTGCGCCAACTGACCACAAAGGTGCGGTGCCCCTGCTCGACCGCGTAGCGGATCAGGGAGTTCTCGGGCTGCAAATCCAGGATGTAGAACTTGTTGATGCACGGGGGCACCAGCAAAAATGGTTTCTCGAACACCTTGGCGCTGAGCGGCTTGTATTCGATGAGCTGGAAAAGCTCGTTCTCAAACACCACGGCGCCTTCGGTGGTTGCTACATTTTTGCCGACCTCAAACAGGCTCTCGTCGGTCATGGAGACGTGGCCCTGCTGCAAATCGTGCATCAGGTTCGTCAGGCCCTTGGCGATGCTCTCACCCTTGGTATCAATAGCCTTCTTCTGCGCTTCGGCATTGAACGCCATGAAATTGCTGGGCGCTGACGCCGCCATCCATTGCTCCACGGCGAAGCGGATGCGGGTGCGCGTCTTGGGGTCGGCCTCCACGGCATCGGCCAAGCCCAGCAAGGAGCGGCCATTGAGCAGATACACCGCAGCCGAGAACGCAGCCAAAGGGTTATCCCCCCAAGCAGGATTGGAAAATCGCTTGTCTGCCGTCGATGCCGGGTCCACACAGCCGTGGCTTAACAGGTCCAGCGCTTCTTGCTGGTATTGCTGCTGCAACTCTTTCAGTTTCTCGGGCGCAAAATGGATTTCTGGAGGCTTCTCGCCGCTTGCATTGAAACCTGCTCCTGCGGCCCCCAAGTCCATCGCCTGAAATGATTGCAATGCTTGGGTCCAGCTCTCCGTCATGGATTGCTGAAGTTGTTCGCCGGCTTGGGTCCAGATGTCTGAGGGGGGTTGCGTCACTGCATCACCTTATTTATTAGTGGTTCTAGTCTACCGCTTTAGTATGTCAGTCAAACCCCTACGAAACCCTGACACAAATCAAAATCCATACCCATGTACCTAATCCCCATCGCCTGGCTCTACGTGGCCCTCATGATGAGCGTAGCCGAGGCTACCCACTCCAATGGCACCGTGTTCGGTGCGGTAATTACGTTTGTTTTGTATGGCGCTTTGCCTGTGGGGCTGATCTTGTATTTCATGGGCTCGCCAGGGCGACGGCGCGCTATCAAGGCGCGCGAAAATGCCGCGTCGTCCGCGCAAAGCGCCGCCTCACTCCAGCCAGATACAAGCCGCTTGCCGCCCGGTGACCCGGTCGCGCCGGTACGAAAAGAACCGTGAAGGGTTGGCCACCGTGCACCAGGGTTGCGATCCATCGTTGCCATAAACGGCGCTGACACCGGCGGCCAACAGCCTCTGGCGGGACAAGGCGGGCAAGTTCGCCAGCCATTTGCCGTGCGCTGCAGGCTCAAAACAATCCACCGCCTGCGGCAGCCCGGCTACAAACGCGGCACGCACTTCAGCACCGACTTCAAACGCCAGTGGGCCAATGCAAGGGCCCAGCCACGCTATTATTTTAGGAGCTGCCTGCGCATACTCCACGGGGGCTAGAGGCCTAAAACACTTAAAAACCGCCTCTGCCACCCCAAAGCCTGTGCCATCACCCTGCACGCCTGCCAGCCCGCGCCAACCGGCATGCACGGCCGCCACTTGGGTGCCACGGGTGTCGCACAACAAAATAGGCAGGCAATCGGCCACCATGACGGTGCATGCCAAGCCGGGCTGACGGGTGAAACTGCCATCGGCCGCAAGCTTGTCAGGCGTTTGGGCATCCAGCTCCAGCAGATGGGTGCCGTGCACCTGATCCATGAAAACGGGCTTGGCACCAAGGGCACTGTGCAGAAAAGCCCGGTTACGCGCCACTTGCGCAGGGTCATCGCCCACATGGGTGCCCAAATTCAAACCATCAAAAGGCGGAACTGATGTACCACCAGCACGGGTCGTACACACGGCGCGCACGTTTTTTGGCGCGGGCCACTGGGGGCTAAGCCAGTCTGCAGGCCACGTTGCCAGATCGGCGGTATCAGAATTCACGCAAGATTTCATGGCGTGAAGGATAAACCTGAACACAAACCAACTCCTGGCGCAACCCCGTTAACATCAAAGCCCAAAGCCGCCTAAGCGCGCCACCCCACCCTATTAGCTGGAGCCAACATGATTCTTGAACTCGCCGACATCCGCATCCACCCAGGCCAAAACGCCGCGTTTGAAGCCGCCATCGCCAAAGGCGTGAACGAGGTCATTGCCCATGCCAAGGGCTGCCAGGGCTTCACGGTGAACAAGGGGATTGAGAGCCCAGAGCGCTACGTGCTGCAAATATTTTGGGACACGCTGGAGGACCACACCGTGGGCTTTCGGCAATCCGAAGCCTTCACCCAGTGGCGTGGCATTGTGGGGCCATTTTTTGCCTGCCCACCGGTGGTGGAGCACTTTGACCTGGTCACCAAATCCGCCTGAAGGCCCCGCATGCTCTACGTCTTCGCTCCCCCCGCTCCCGCGTCCGTGCCCGTGGTGGGCCGCGCTGAACGCTTCCCCGTGCACCGCATTTATTGCGTGGGGCGCAATTACGAAGACCACGCCAAGGAGATGGGCCACACGGGCCGCGAAGCCCCGTTTTTCTTCATGAAACCCGCCGACGCTTTGCTGGTGGCCAAGCCCGACAGCACAGTGGTCATGCCCTACCCCACGCTCACCAGCAACCTGCACCACGAGGTAGAGCTGGTGGTGGCTATTGGCGTGGGCGGCAGCCACATCAAGGCGACGGACGCTGCCATGCATATCTTTGGCTATGCGGTGGGCCTGGATATGACACGGCGCGACCTGCAAAACGACATGAAAAAGCAAGGCCGCCCGTGGTGCATTGGCAAGGGGTTTGACCACTCGGCGCCCATCGGCGCTATCACGCCCGCCGCGCAGGTACCGGGCATCGGGCAAGCCGAAATTTCTCTGCAAGTCAACGGGCAGGACCGCCAGCGCAGCACGGTGGCAGCCCTGATCTGGAACATTGCAGAAACCATCGAACAGTTGTCGGCCGCCTGGGCCCTGCAAGCCGGTGACCTGATTTATACCGGCACCCCCGCAGGCGTGGGCTCCGTGGTGCGGGGCGACACTCTGGTCGGCACAGTGACGGGTTTGCAGACCATCAGCGTGCGCGTGGAGTAGATCCAATTGCCCTTGCTTGAGAGATTGGCCCGGCTGTGTGCGGTGCTGGCCGGGAGCCTGCTGACCTTGATTACGCTTATGACCTGCGCCAGCATCGTTGGGCGCAATTTTCTGGAGGCCACCTTGGCCGGCGACTTTGAGTTGACCAGTGCCGCCACCGGCTTGGCCATTGCCTTGTTCATGCCGTGGTGCCAGTTGCGCCGGGGCAACCTGTTGGTGGAGTTTTTTACCGCTCGGGCGTCACGGCGCACCCACGCACGGCTGGACCGGGCGGGCGCGCTGCTGCTGGCGGCCATGATGGCGCTGCTGGCATGGCGCACCGGATTGGGCGGCATTAATGCGTGGGACAACCACTCCAGCAGCATGCTGCTCGGGTTTCCCGACTGGGTGGTGTACTGGGGCATGGCGGCACCACTGCTGCTGACCGCGCTGATTGCGCTGTGGCAAGCCACAGGAGACGCGCCATGAGCCCGTTATGGACTGCCCTGCTCATCTTTGCGCTGATGCTGGTGCTGATGGCGCTGCGCACGCCCATTGCCGTGGCCATGTTCGCAGCCGGTGCGGTGGGCTACGTCCTGCAGGCGGGCTGGAGCCCCTTGGCAGGTTTTTTGAACAACCAGGCTTTTGCGCGCTTTGCCAGCTATGACCTGTCGGTCATTCCCCTGTTCATTTTGATGGGGCACTTTGCCACCCAGGGCGGCATCTCCAAGGCCTTGTTTGGCTTTGCCAGTGCAGTGATGTCGCGCTTTCGCGGCGGCTTGGCGATGGCGGCCGTGCTGGCCAGTGCGGCGTTTGGCTCGATTTGCGGCTCCTCGGTGGCCACGGCGGCCACCATCACCTCGGTGGCACTGCCAGAGCTGCGCCGCCACGGCTACTCCGGGCGGCTGGCCACGGGCACGCTGGCGGCGGGCGGAACGCTGGGCATTTTGATACCACCATCCGTCCCCTTAGTGATCTACGCCATTTTGGCGGAACAAAACATTGCCAAGCTGTTCGCCGCCGCCATGGTGCCCGGCATCATTGCCATGCTGGGCTACATGGTGGCCATTGCGGTGGTTGTACGCATGGTGCCGGGCCACGCGCCGGACCACCGTGCGCAGAACGATGCGCCCACCCTGGGCCGCCATTCGCTCATGGGCATCGTCCCTATTGCCCTTGTTTTTACCATCGTGTTTGGCGGCATCTACAGCGGGTTATTTACCCCCACGGAAGGCGCTGCCGTGGGGGCGGCGTCCACCTTTGTGGCGGCCCTGCTCAAGCGGGAGCTGACCTGGGCCAAACTGGCGCAGTGCTTCTACGCCACGGCCGAGGGCTCGGCCATGATCTTTCTGATCTTTATCGGCGCCGATTTGATGAACGCTTCACTGGCACTGACGCAGTTGCCCAACCAATTGGGCGGCATTGTGCAGGGCTGGGGGCTATCGCCGTTGATGGTGGTCACCGCCATATTGCTGTTTTACATCGTGCTTGGCTCGGTCATGGACGAGTTGTCCATGCTGCTGCTCACCATTCCCATCTTTTTCCCCATAGTCAACGGTATGGACTTCGGCCTGCCCAAAGAGTCGGTGGCCATCTGGTTTGGCATCATGGTGCTGATGACGGTGGGCTTTGGCATGCTGGCACCCCCGGTGGGTCTGAACGTGTATGTGGTCAACAGCATGGCCAAGGACGTGCCCATTGCAGAGAGCTACCGCGGCGTCATGCCATTTCTGATCAGCGACACGCTGCGCATGGTGGTATTGCTGCTATTCCCCGGTATTTCGCTGTGGCTGGTGGGGTTTGTGCAATGACCCAGATTGCCTGTCAACAGTGCGATTTTCTGCAGCAAGAGATTGAGCTGCCGCCCGGGGGCACGGCCCTGTGCAGCCGCTGCAAGGCACCTATGTACCGCAGCACGCCGCATGGCTTGGAGCGGGCCCTGATCTGCACCCTGGTCAGCATCGTGCTGTTTTTGCTGGCCAACACTTACCCCATCATTGGTCTGGAACTGCAGGAAAGCCGCAACGCAACAACCCTCCTGGGCTCTGTGGTGTACCTCTACCAGCACGGCCTGGAGCCTGTCGCGGCACTGGTGTTCACCACCACCCTGCTGGTTCCCAGCATCGAATTGGCGGCCATGCTGTACATCCTGCTGCCACTGCGTTTGGGCTATGTGGGACCGGGCCTGCCACAGGTGCTGCGGCTGGTGCAAACCATCCACCCCTGGGGCATGATCGAGGTGTTCATGCTGGGCATCATCGTGTCCGCAGTGCGCACCTCCAACTTTGCCACCGTAGAGCCGGGCTTGGCGCTGTGGTCGTTTGCGGTGCTGATGCTCACGCTGATGGCCAGTGCGTTTTACTTCAACGAGCGTGACTTGTGGGCCTGCGTCAAAGCACACCGCCCCGAGCTAGACGCCCCCTTGGCACCACCGCCACTACGCCTACGCAAGCCCGACAGTGTGCGTCGCACCTGGGCATTTTTGCTGGCAGGGTTTTTCTTGTACATCCCGGCCAATCTGTTGCCGATCATGGAAGCGCGTTCACCCAAGAACGTCCAAATCGACACCATCATGAGTGGCGTGATCTACCTTTGGCGGGACGGCACCTGGCATCTCGCGCTGATCGTTTTTGTTGCCAGCATTGTGGTGCCCACCTTCAAGCTGCTGGCCCTGGGCTGGCTCACCTACACCGTGCAACAGCGCTCAAACCGCTGGACCCACCAGCGCGCCCGTCTGTACCGATTCATTGACATCATCGGGCGCTGGTCGATGCTCGACATCTACGTAGTCGCCCTGCTGGTCGCGCTGGTACAACTACAATTATTTGCAACCGTCAAAGCGGGTCCCGCCGCTGCGGCTTTTGGCGCTGTGGTGGTCATGACTCTTTTGGCCACGCACAGCTTCGATCCGCGCCTCATTTGGGATTTTGAAGAAACCAAACATGACTGAACCCGTGCACGCCCCTGCGGATCTCCCACTCGCGACCCTGGCCCCGCGTTGGCAATGGTCGCCTTTGGTGATCTGGGTGATTCCACTTATCGCCGCCCTGATCGGTGGATGGATCGTGCTGCAAGCGGTGCTGGAGCGCGGCGACACGATCACCATCAGCCTGAAAAGCGCCGAAGGCCTGCAGGCCGGCAAGACCAAGATCAAGTTCAAGGACGTCGATATTGGCGATGTCAAAAACATCGCCTTGTCACCCGATCTGTCGCACGTCATCGTCACCGCACAACTCACCAGTGGCAGTGCCAGCCTGATGCGCGACGATACGAAGTTTTGGGTGGTGATGCCGCGCGTGGGAACGGGGGGCATCTCGGGCTTGGGCACGCTGCTGTCGGGTGCGTACATCGGCATTGATGTGGGCAAGTCAAGCGAAAAACGCGAGGATTTTGTGGGTCTGAACGCCCCACCGCCGATTCTGAATGGCCTGTTGGGGCGGCAGTTTGTGTTGCGCAGCGCGCAAATCGGGTCGCTCAGCGTCGGCGCGCCCCTGTATTTCCGCCACCTGCAGGCCGGACAGGTGATCAGCTACGCGCTTGACAAGGGCGGCCAGGGCGTTACTTTGAATGTATTTGTGGACGCGCCCTATGACCAATATGTGCGCAGCGACACGCTGTTTTGGCATGCCAGCGGTATCGACCTCAGCCTGGACGCCAGCGGCGTCAAGCTGCGCACCGAATCTCTCGCCTCCATCATGTCCGGGGGCATCGGTTTCGAGGCACCGTCGGACAGCGTCGCGCCGCAAGCGGCACCGGACGCAGCTTTCACCCTGTTCGCGAACTACCAACAGGCCAGCGAACACCCGGACACCGAATCGCGCACGCTGCGGCTGTACTTCAAAGAGTCGGTGCGGGGTCTGGTGGTGGGGGCACCCGTGGATTTTCGCGGAGTCGTCATTGGGGACGTGCGGGCGGTCAGTCTGGAATACGATAAAAAAGCAAAAATCTACCGCTTTCCGGTGGAGATCAACATCTATCCGCAGCGCTTGCGCGCTCGCCGCACATCCATGGACACGCTGACGACCGTGCAAGAGGATGGTGACAAGATCATGCGCAAGTTGATCGACAACGGATTGCGAGCTCAGCTAAAGACCGGGAATTTGCTGACGGGGATGCTCTACGTGGCGCTCGACTTCTTCCCGAATGCGCCCAAGGTCAAGACCGACTGGAGCAAGCATCCGCCCATCCTGGCCACCATGCCGGGCACGCTGGACGATTTGCAGACTTCGCTTGCCAGCATTGCGCGCAAGCTGGACCAACTGCCCTTGGCCGACATCAGCACCGACTTGCGCAAGGCCCTCGCCAGCCTGACCACCACGCTGGCCAGCACCGACAAACTGGTGCAACGGGTCGATGCCGACATCGCCCCCAAAGCCGGTGAAGTGCTGGACCAGGTGCGCAAGACATTGGCCAACGTAGACCACGTTCTGTCCGACGACAGCACCCTGCAGCAAGACTTGCACGAATCCCTGCGTGAAATCAGCCGCGCTGCAGCAGCCTTGCGCGCTTTAAGCGACACGCTGGAGCGTCACCCTGAGTCTCTGTTGCGCGGCAAGAAGGAGGATGCGCCATGAGATGGTTGCGCCACATCACCCTGCTGGCAGTCATGAGCCTGCTCAGCGCCTGCGGCACCACCCCAGCAGAGCGTTTTTACACTTTAAACGCCCCGGCGGCGGCACCAGCCCCAACCAGCCCACCCGGCAACATGCCAGCCCCCTATTCAGTGGCCCTGGGTGCCGTGGAACTCCCTGAAATGGTGGACCGCCCGCAACTGGTGGTGCGCACCAGTGCGAACCGGGTTGCGGTGCTGGAACAACAGCGCTGGGCAGAACCTCTGAATAGTGCGATTCCACGCGTGCTGGCGGCCAGCCTTAGCGCACAGTTGGGGGGCATCCAGGTTGCGGTTCGTGGTGCTGCGGCGGCACGCAATGCCAAGTACCGGGTCGCCGTGAAAATTGTGCAACTGGAGTCCGAGCTGGACCGCGCCGTCACCTTGGAGGCAAGTTGGTCGATACGCAGCACATCGGGCGGCGCGCTACCCGGTGGCAGGCTGCAGCTGCGGGAGGGCACGCAGGGCAGCGGTTTTGAGGCCTTGGTCGCAGCCCATGAACGGGCGCTTGTGCGGCTTAGCGCGGAACTGGCGCAGGGGATTCAGGCCGCAGAACGTGCCAAACCGTAAGCCCATAGTACAGTTATCACTTCATTTGAATATCATTTTGCAGCCTTCATGATCCAACGACGCACCCTCCTCCAGTCCGGCGCAGCAGCCATGCTGGTCGCGCCCGCCCTGACTGGCTTGGCGCAGCAAAGGGTGACGCTCAAGTTCCACACCTTCATGGCGCCGCTGTCCAATGTGTGGCTGTCCATGCACAAGCCCTGGATGGACAAGGTGGAAAAAGAGTCGGGGGGGCGCATCAGGTTTGAGGCCTACGCCGCCATGCAACTGGGCGGAACACCGGCGCAGCTGTATGACCAGGTCAAAGACGGCGTGGTGGACATCATTTGGACCCTGCCTGGCTATAGCGCCGGGCGTTTTCCCAAAACGGAAGCCTTTGAGCTGCCGTTCATGATGAACAACGCCGAGGCCACCTCCAAAGCGCTGTGGGAATACCTGAACACGGTGGCGGCTGATGATTACAAAGACACGCATCTGCTGGCCGCCAACGTACATGGCCCCGGCGTGCTGCACACCAAAGACAAACCCGTCAAAACCGTGGCCGACCTGCGGGGCATGAAAATGCGTGGGCCGTCACGCCAGATCACCAAAATGCTGGGCTACCTGGGTGCCATTCCCGTGGGCATGCCGCTGACTGCCATTCCAGATGCCCTCTCCAAAGGCACGATTGAGGGCTGCGTGCTCCCGTGGGAAGTGATTCCGTCCATCAAGGTGCAAGAACTCACCCGATTCCACAGCGCGTTTGCGCCCGAAGTGGGCGCTTTGTACACCGCCGCTTTTGTCATGACCATGAACAAAAAGCGCTACGAATCGCTGGACCCGGAGCTCAAAAAAGTCATCGACATCAACTCAGGCCTGGCCACCTCGGGCTGGCTTGGCAAAACCCAGCAGTCCAACGACCCCGTGGGCCGAAAATCCGCCACCGACCGCGGCAACACGGTCTACACCATACCGGCCGCGGACGCACAAGAGTTCAAACGCAAGGCCGCCGTAGTGGAAGTGGAGTGGATAGCTGACATGGACAAGCGCGGCTTCAATGGCCGCCAACTGCGCGACAGCGCACGCGCGTTGATCGAAAAGCACGGAAAAACCACCAAGGCGTAACCCCCCATGCACCGCAGCCCCATCAAACATTGCAAAGAATGCGGCACCGCCGTGGTGTACCGCATACCAGACGACGGCGACACCAAACACCGCGCGGTGTGCCCGGCCTGCGTCACCATCCACTACGAAAACCCCCTGAACGTGGTGGGCACGGTGCCGCACTGGGGTGACAAGGTGCTGCTGTGCAAACGCAACATTGAGCCGCGCTTTGGCAAGTGGACGCTGCCGGCGGGTTTTATGGAGCTCAACGAGACCACCGCCGAAGGCGCAGCCCGCGAAACCGACGAAGAAGCCGGTGCCCAGTTTGAGATGCAAGACCTGTTTTCTCTGGTCAACGTGCCGCGCGTGGGCCAAGTACACCTGTTTTACCGCGCCAAGCTGCTCAGCGACCAATTCAACCCCGGCACTGAGACGATTGAGGCCCAGTTGTTTACGGAGGACGAAATTCCGTGGGACGAGATCGCTTTTCGCACGGTCAAAGTGACTTTGGAGCGATATTTTTCAGACCGTCGCACCGGTCAATACGCCTTCCATGCCATCGATATCGCTTAGTGCGCACTAGCACCATGCTGCCCTGTTTTGTCATGCTGGACCTGGAGACTACCGGTGGTAGCGCGGCGCACGACCGCATTACCGAGATTGCGGCGGTGCGCGTAGAAAACGGCGTAGAGGTCGCACGCTGGAGCAGTCTGGTCAATCCGCAGACCCCTATTCCGCCATTTATTCAGTCTCTCACCGGCATCTCCGACGACATGGTGGCCAACGCCCCCGCGTTTGAGACGCTTGCACCTGCCTTGTTTGAACTGTTGGAGGGTGCAGTGTTTGTGGCCCACAACGTGCGCTTTGACCACGGTTTTGTGCAGCAAGCGCTGGAGCGGCTGAACATGCCGCTCACGGTCAAAACCCTGTGCACCGTGCGCCTGTCGCGCAAGCTGTACCCGCAGCACAAGGGCCATGGGCTAGACGCAATTACCCAACGCCACGGCCTGCACAACCAGGCCCGCCACCGCGCCATGGGCGACGTGGATGTAGTGCTGGCCTGGCTGGCTTTGGCCACCCAGGAGCTGGGGCTGGAAGTGGTGCGCCGGGAGGCCAATGCCCTGCTGCAAGGTGGCAATGTGGTTCCCCCGCAGTTGGAGACCCCAATTGAAGACATCCCCGAGACTACCGGCGTGTATTTGCTGTGGGGCGCGGGGACTGCGCCGCTATTTATCGGCAAAGCCAGCAACCTGCGCGCTAGGGTGATGTGGCACTTTCAGTCGGCTGCCAAAGTAGCGCGCGAGATGCGGATTGCACAGGAAATTCGCCGGGTGGAGTGGCGCGAGACCGCCGATGAGCTGGAGGCCTTCGCTCTGGAATCCCGGCTGAAAGACGAGTTGCACCCCCGCTACAACCGCAAACCCCGCCATGGCTGACACACCCGCCCCCAAGCCGCAGCTCTCAGACGCCATATTCGACCTGGTGCTGCAGGTGCCGTCCAGCCAAGAGCAGGCACTAGAGCAGCCCGCACAACGCGCCCACGCCATCAGCCGCACTGCGGCGCGCAACGCCAGCCTGATCGCCAGCTCCCTGTCCTTGCCGCCCGGTTTCCTGGGCTGGCTCACGGTCTTGCCCGAATTGGTGGGCGTGTGGAAGCTGCAAGCCCAGATGGTGTCGGACATTGCTGCGGTGTATGGCAAGCAAAAAACCCTGGGCCGTGAGCAGATGCTGTATTGCCTGTTCAAGCACGTCTCCGCCCAGCTGTTTCGCGACGTGGTGGTGCGGGTCGGCGAGCGGGTGGTGGTGCAGCAAACGTCGCTGAAAATTCTTCAATCTGTTGCGCAGCAGGTTGGCATCAAGCTCACCAAGACGATCATCAGCAAAAGTGCAGCGCGCTTTGTCCCGTTACTGGGCGCAGTGGGCGTGGGCGCCTATGCCTACTTTGACACCCTGCAGGTCGCCAAGACCGCGGTCGCATTGTTTGAGCAGGACCTGATTATTGAAGAAAAAAGCCTCTAGCCCCCGTGGATACTGCGCAGGCAGCTATTAATTCAGGAGCGTAAGCATTGGATATTTTGACCAGATAGCCAGCCATATTGGACGACTCAGCTGGGCGTGGCACTCAGCCCAGTGAGGTCAAGGAGGAGCCCGCAGGGCAGAGGACACGAACAGGGCTGAGTGCCACGCCCTGCTGAGTCGCGCCGCAGTTGAGAAATCGCATGTCGCTGGCGGCACCCTGCATTTGATAATTTCCAGATCCACGGAGGATCTGGTGATGAACCCCAAACAACTTGTATTCCACGATACCGCCCGCGACAAAATCCGCCGGGGTGTTGACACCCTGGCGCAAGCCGTCAAGGTAACGCTGGGGCCGCGCGGGCGCACCGTCATCTTGGAGCGTGAATTCGGACCACCCCAAATTGTCAACTCGGGCGTGCTGGTCGCCAAATCAATCGAACTGGAGGACCCATTTGAGAACATGGGGGCGCAATTGCTGCGCGAAGTGGCCGCCCGGACCAGCGAGATGGCGGGGGACGGCACCACCACGGCCACGGTGCTTGGCCACAGCATGATCCTGGAGGGGCTGCGCTACTTGGCCGGTGGCATGAACCCGATGGACCTCAAACGCGGTATCGAACTGGCCATTGAGGCCGTGGTCGCCGAACTCAAACGCATGGCCAAGCCTTGCAGTACATCCCAGGACATTGCCCATGTGGCAGCAATCTCGGCCAACAACGACCGATCCATCGGCGAACTACTGGCCGACGCCATCAACAAAGTGGGCCGAGAAGGCGCAATTTCCATCGAAGACGGCTCAGGCCTGGTCAGCGTGCTGGAGGTGGTGGAAGGCATGCAGTTCGACCACGGTTTTCTGTCGCCCTACTTCATCAACAATGCCGAGCGGCAAAGCGCGGTGCTTGAAGATGTGTCGATCCTGTTGTGCGAGGGCAAATTGACCTCGCTGAAAGACCTGTTGCCGCTGCTGGAGGAGATTGTGAAGGCCGGGCGCCCCCTGCTGGTAATCGCCGAGGACATCGACAGTGACTCCCTGGCCGCGCTGGTCATCAATACCATGCGCGGCACGCTGAGAACCTGCGCGGTGAAGGCCCCCGGCTTTGGTGACCGGCGCAAAGCCATGGTGCAAGACCTGGCGGTCCTCACCGGCGGATGTGTCGTCAGCGATGAGGTGGGGCTGACCCTGAGCAAGGTCAAATTATCTGACCTGGGGCGCGCCACCCGCATCGAAGTCACCAAGGAAACTACCACACTGATTGGTGGTGCGGGCAAGCCAGCCGCCATCAAGGACCGCATTGCATCCATCCGCAAGGAGCGCGAACTCGCCAGCAGCGACTATGACCGCGAAAAACTTGACGAGCGTGCCGCCAAACTATCGGGCGGCGTGGCACTGATCAAGGTAGGCGCGGCCACCGAGACTGAATTGAAGGAGCGCAAGCTTCGTGTGGAAGACGCTTTGCACGCCACGCGGGCGGCCATAGAAGAAGGCATCGTGCCCGGCGGCGGTGTAGCGCTGCTGCGCGCGCGCCACGTACTGAAGGACATGGCGGGCAGCAATCTGGACGAGACCTCCGGCATCCATCTGGTGTCGCGCGCCTTGGAAGAGCCGCTACGCCGTATCGTGAGCAACGGCGGGGACGAGCCCTCGGTCGTTCTCAACAAGGTGGATGAGTCCACCGAGGCCGCCTACGGCTACAACGCGGCCACCCGCACCTATGGCGACCTGCTGCAAATGGGGGTAATTGACCCGGCCAAGGTCACGCGACTGGCCCTGCAAAACGCAGCCTCCATTGCCAGCCTGATTCTGACCACCGACTGCATGATTGCCGCGGCACCCAAAAAGGCGGTAACCGACGGACTGCCAAGTGCCGAAGGCAGTGAGCCCATGTATTAACGCCAAACAACTAGGTCAACCCAGGGACCAGCATTGCTGCCCTGTCTTGAAGGCTGCCATGCATCCACCCGGCCTTGCGGCCAAATTGAAGTTCCTGCAAGCGCCACCCAGCTATGGCGCTAGCGTCACGCAAGTGGAGTGCCTTGAGACGCATATGTCCTGGGTGTTTCTGGTGGATCAATTGGTCTACAAGCTGAAGAAACCAGTTTGTTTTCCGTTTCTTGATTTCACGACCCTCAAGGCACGCGAGTTCTACTGCCGCGAGGAAATCCGCCTCAATGCGCGCATGGCTCCGGGCGTTTACTGCGGCGTGGTTGCGCTGCAGTGGAACCAAGACACCTTGGCGCTGGTGCCGGACGCCCTCTTGCCGGCCCCGGGTAAGACAGTCGACTGGCTGGTGCTGATGCGCAAACTGCCTTTGCAGCGCACGCTTCACCAGTTGATTGAGAAACACAGGTTGACCCCCAGCGAGTTGTCTGCCGTGGTCGAACTGCTGGCCGCCTTCTACCGGGCAGCGCCCCGCATTGCCCTTGGCGAAAATGACTATCTGGCCCGTTTCCAGTATGAGCAGGCGTCCAACCGGGAGGTCTTGCTGCGCCCCCAATTCCAGTTGCGCGACGCAGCGCTGGCGATGGACCGCTTTGATGCCGCGCTGGCGCTGGTCGCAGACCTCTTGCGCGCGCGGGCGTCCGGTCTGCGCATCGTGGATGGGCATGGTGACCTGCGCCCCGAGCACGTCTTTTTGCTGCAACCACCCGCCATCATTGACTGCCTGGAGTTCAACCCCCAGCTACGCCAGTTGGACCCATTCGCCGAAATAGCCTACCTGAGTTTGGAGTGCAGCATGGCCGGTGCGCCATGGGTTGGCCCGTTCCTGGTACAAGGCCTTGCCGACGCACTGAACGACCAAGCACCGCCTGCCCTGCTGGACTTCTATAAGGCGCGCAGCGCACTGTTGCGGGCCCGACTCGCCATGGCCCATTTGCTGGACCCCCAACCCCGCTTACCGCTGAAGTGGGCGCCGCTGGCCGCGCGCTATGTCACCCAAGCCTTGGCCGCAAGCGACGCCATCATCGCAACCAGGCAGCATGGCAAGCCTTGATGGCCTGGGCCAACAGCGGCGCAGCGGACACCACGGACAGCTTGCCACGCACTGCGCCATCCGCGGCTAAGCGAAATGCCGGCACGCTGTCAGTAATGACGATGTTTGAAATACTGTCATCGGCAAGGGCCTGCTCTGCCGCGCCGGTAAACAGACCGTGGGCTGCAAAGGCCACCACCTTCTGCGCACCCGCCAACTTGAGCGCGGCGGCCGCGCGCTGCATGGTGCCGCCGCTGGCGATCAGGTCGTCGAGCAACAAGACCGTCATGCCGGCCACATCGCCGGCCACCAGGTCTTCACTGCTGACGACGCCACCGGTGCGGCGCTTGTCCAGCATGGCGAACCCGACGGGCTGCTGAACCATCGCCTCCAGCGATTCGCGCCAAAGCTGTGCCCGCTTGACGCCACCCGGGTCCGGCGAGGCCACCGCCAGGGCACCCGTTTCACCCCACTCCCGCAACCACGGGCCAAAGGCTTGATGCGCCTGCAGATGCAGGGTTGGGCAACGAAAAGCATTCTGAAGTGCCGCAACATTGTGGGCTTCCAACACGATCAGTTGCGCGACGCCTGCCGCCTCCAACAACTGGGCCAGATAGCGCAGCGATACCGGATCAAACGGTTTGGTTTGACGGTCCTTGCGCGCGTAGGCCAGATAAGGCACCACCGCCGTCACACGCGCTGCGCCATGGTTACGCAGGGTGGCAATGAACATCAAAAGCTGCCACAGCTTGTCATGCGGGCTGCACTGTGGCTCCCCGTACAGGCTGTGAATGACATAGACATCTTCCCCACGCGGGTCCAGCAGGGGCCGCAGCTTGTGCTCCCCATCTTCAAAGGCGCGGTTTTCAAGTGGCGCCAGCGCCACCTCCAGCAAGGTTGACACGCCTTGTGCCAAGGTGAGGTCCGTGTCCAGCGCATAAATTTGCATGTTGCAAGCCTTTGGATTAATCGTGTGGAACACCCGGGAGCGCAAGTGGCGTCTCACCCCAGGAGTACGCCGAGAGGGAGACGATGAAGCGGTCCAACTGATCCTCCGGCAGGTGGTCGATGCCAGCGGCTGCCGCCCTTCCATCGCCACCAAACTGTTGGCAAAACGCAGCGGCACCGCCGGGCCTGCCCAGAGGTGCGCGCACACTGACCGTGAAGCCACCCGATGCCCGGGCCTTCAATACCGCATGGGCGCGCAGCGGGTCGGCATGCGCCAGGTCGTTACCCAGGCTACCCATGACGCGGCGTGCCCACGGCGCGTCTGGCAACAGGTAGACGCGCACATTCGCACTTTGCATGTACGGGGGTGATGACCGCGCCCGCTGCAAATCATCATTGCGTCGGGCATCCAGCGCCTGGCCGATCGACTCCTGATTGAGAAACTCCAGCGGGTCTGCGTACTTGGCCAGCCGTTCGTACAACAGCGCGGGGGCGATGTAGACATCCTCCACGGTATCGCCATAGGCGTTGTAATTGATGGCCTCACCCAAAGCCTGAAGACGCCGCCGATCCTCAAACGGCAATCCCAGCGCCGCCCCCAAGCGCTCTGCCACACCACTCAGGTTGTCGCCGAATGCCCCCACAAGCGCCCAGGCCCGAAACCGACCCTTGAGATACCGGTCCATCAGCAAGCTGGTGCAGGTATCGCCACCCAAGTCGATGTGCGCCTCCAGCAAGGGGTGCGCCGGGATCTGGTCCACATGGTGGTGGTCAAAGTACCGCACAAACACACCACCTGCCAGCAGCTTCAACAGCGCCTGGCGGTTGCGCTGCATGGACAAGTCGCACACCAGCACCTGGACTCTTGGCACGGCTTCTACCTGCGCCAGCAACTCAATTTCACGCTTCAAACCGGTGATCATTCGCGCTGCAACCGGTTCATGCAGCCGCCATTGCACCACCGCACACAGGCCGTCGGCATCCCCATTGCATACGTCAATGTGAAGCGTCATTGAGCTGGCGCGAGAAGGGTAATCGGAGCGACGTGACTTGCATGGGTGTCAAGTCTCGACAATTGCGTCGCCCGAAATATGCGAAAAATCAAAGCCTGCAGTGATGCAAGTACTAATCTTCTAACGTGTTCAGCGATGGCTGCAACACGACGGCCCGACCGCGATTGAACTACCAACGAGGAACAAGATGAAGCACCACCACACCACCCCCGAGCCCCAACAGGAAGGCACCCCAAAGAAAAAAGCGGCCCGTTCGAGTCCAAAAGGCAACGGCGAGAGTGCTTCGCACGCGCTTGTGTTCGGTGAGGGGCGCGAAGAAATGATTCGCCAAGCCGCCTACTCGTTGTACGAGGCACGCAACTGCGAGGAAGGCCACTCCGTTGAGGACTGGCTGCAGGCAGAAGCCCAAATCGATCAGTTGACCGCCCAGGCCACCCAACCCGAATAGACCTTAAAGCAGGCCTTGAGCAGCAGGGCAGAACCTGCTGCTGGCTCCGCGAAAAGCTCATGTCACGGCGATGGTTTTACCCTTGTCACCAGCCACTTTGGGTAGACGAACGGTCAGCACGCCGTTCTTGAACCCAGCTTGGGCCTGCTCGACGTTCACATTGCTTGGCAAGGCGATGGATCGCTGAAACGCGCCATACGCGCGCTCCATAACGTGGTAGGTGCTGTCAGAGGTGTCGCGCTCAAAACGCTTCTCGCCAATGAGGTGCAGAACATTACCCTCGATTTGGATCGTGCAATCGTCCTTGTCCATGCCGGGCAACTCGAACCGAACCACAACATCCTTGCCGGTCTCCTCCATCTCTCCGGCAAGCAAACTCCAGCGCGGAAAGGTTACCAGTGCGGTGTCGCCTAACTCGTCGGTGTCCTTGTGGCGCGTGAAATGGGTGAGTGCGTCACCGCTGCGGCTAAGCAACTCGCGCCAGCCGTCGGACAGGCTCTCCCACGCGCGGGCGATTTCGCGCCCCATGCTCTTACCGGTCTGTTTGAGTGAGTTCATCATGGCCATGTTCTTCACCGGACCTGAAGGCGGTTGATGTACTCAAGAAGCATCAAAATACGGGCGCGAACCAGGGCCGCAGCGTCGTAGTTACCGCGTGCCTCCATGAGGTTTTGGGCATCATCAAGACGGTACTCACGGCCCCAAACAGGCATGTCGCGCACGCCATGGCTTGGAATGGGTACGCCAGCGCCTTCAATCACTTCATACATCCGTGCTATCGGCAGGATGCCACCATTTTTCTTGGCCAACTGGGTCAAATCGGGCGCACTGCGGCGCAGCAATTCACCCATAGCCCCGTTGCCCTTTCCATCAACACCATGGCAGCTGGCACAGTGGTTTTCAAACTCGCGCTTGCCCAAGTCTGTCGTTCTTTGCTGCGCAAACAATGTGCTGCTGCACAGTACCAGTCCGACCGCTGTCAGTACTGTCTTGGTGATGAAGGTATTCATTGAGGTTCTCCCGAGGTTTAAGGTGGATCGATATCGGTCATGCTAGAACCGGCGTCCCTAGCCCTGATTGCGTTTTCGCAACTTCTGCCACCTCAGAAAAACCACCTCACCAATAATTGCCCGTGTGACCTCAACTCACCCCAACTGCCCCCACGCCTTCTCCAGCCGCTTGACGCTCACCGGCTGCGGCGTGCGCAGCTCCTGTGCAAAGAAGCTGACGCGCAGCTCCTCCAGCAGCCAGCGGAATTCCTGCATGCGCTCATCACTCACGCCCTTGCGCTCGGCCACCAGGCGCCAGTAGCGCTGCTCCAGCGGGCGCAACTCGGCCAAGCGGGAGGCATCGCGGGCCGGATCGGCGCGGTATTTCTCAAGCCGGGCGGTGATGGCTTTTTGATAGCGAGCGTAGTGCTGCAGGGTGGTCCAGGGGGTTTGCAGCAGAAAGCGCTTGGGCATCAGGCGCGCCAGTTGCTGGGCCGCGTCTGCCGTGGCTTCGGGCGCGTTTTTGGTGTCCTTGATCTTGCGGGCGGCGACCGCATACTCCAACAAAATGGTGGCTGCCAGACGCGCCACCTCAGTCGCGATCAGCGTCAGACGGCCCCGACCCTCCTCCACCCGGCGCTTGAAGGCGAATTCGTCGGTGGGCAGCGGGTCGAGCAAAAAGGCCCGGTCCAGCGCCACGGCGATGATTTGCTCACGCAGCTCTTCGATGGTGCCGCCACCCGCACCGCTCTCGGTCTTGCCCACTTGCATGAAGGTGACAGCCATCTTCTGCAGGTCGGGGATGTTCTTTTCCAGGTACTTGAGTGCGTCCTTGATCTGCAGCGCAAACAGGCGGCGCAGACCGGCCCGGTGTTTGGCTGCAGCCATTTCGGGCTCGTCAAACACTTCCACGGTGACGGCGTCACCCGCGTCGATCAGTGCCGGGAAGCCGATGAGGGTTTGACCACCCTTGCGGATTTCCAGCAACTCGGGCAGCTCGCCAAAGGTCCAGGCGGTGTGACGCTGGTCCTGCAGCGCTGGTTTGGAGTTGCTGGTGGGCGCTGCTTTTGCTCCTGATTTAGGAGCTGCTTGCGCAATATCCACGGGGGCTAGAGCCCGATTTGATGCTAAATTATCAGTGCCACCACCTGACACACCACCGCGCCCTGAATTTGCTACGTTTTTAATAGCTGCTTGCGCACTATCTACGGGGCCTAGAGCACTATTTGATTCATAATTTTGGCTATCCTGCGGCGGCTTCAAGTTGGCCAGCTTCAAGTTTGCCAGCGCCTGGAACGCCCCGCGCGCCTGTTTGCCCCACTCGGCCTTCAGCGCACCCAAATTGCGCCCCTGCCCCAACTGGCGGCCGTGTTCGTCCACCACACGAAAGTTCATGAAGTAATGCGGCGTGAGCATGTCGACCTTGATGTCGGCACGGGCAACGTCCAGCGCGGTGGCGTCGCGCACCAGCTTCAGCACCGCGTCGACCAGACCGCCGCTGCCAAACTTCTCGGGTGCGTTCAACGTTTCGGCAAACTTGGTGGCGGTGTCGGGCAGCGGCACCAGTCTGGAGCGTGGGCGCTGGTGCAAAGTCTTGAGCAGCGCCTGCACCTTTTCCTTGAGCATGCCGGGCACCAGCCATTCGCAACGCTCCTCGTTGACCTGGTTCAGCACAAACAGCGGCACGGTCACGGTCAAGCCGTCTTTGGAATCGCCAGGTTCGTGCAAATAGGTGGCCACGCAGTCCACCCCGCCCAGGCGCACAGTTTTGGGGAACGATGCCGTGGTGATGCCAGCCGCCTCGTGGCGCATCAGCTCCTCGCGGGTTAGGCGAAGTAAGGTGCTTTCGCGTCGTCCACTCGAAGTGCCATGTTCAGGGAGGTGGAGTGGCTGAGCGTTCTGCGTAGGTAAAGGAGGAGCCCGCAAAGCGGGCGGGGGACACGGAGCAGAACGCTCAGCCACTCCGCCGCCCGGGTTAGATTGCGTGTATTGCGGCTTTTTTGACTCTTCCCGGTACCAGCGCTCAAAGCTGTAGCCGCTGCACACATCGGGCGGCAATTGCTGGTCGTAAAAGGCGTAAATCAACTCGTCGTCCACCAGCACGTCTTGCCGGCGCGCCTTGTGCTCCAGATCCTCCACCTGTTTGATGAGTTTCTGGTTGGCCGCCAAAAACGGCAGCGTGGTTTCCCACTCCTTACCCACCAGCGCTTCGCGGATAAAAATTTCACGCGCACCCACCATGTCCACCCGGCCATAGTTAACCCGCCGCCCGCTGTAGACCACGATGCCGTACAGCGTGGCCCGCTCCAGCGCTACCACTTCTGCGGCCTTTTTCTCCCAATGCGGGTCCAGCAACTGCTTCTTGAGCAAATGGCCACCCACCTGCTCCAGCCACTGCGGCTCTATTGCCGCAATGCCGCGGCCAAACAGGCGTGTGGTTTCCACCAGCTCGGCGGCAACGATCCACTTGCCCGGCTTTTTGACCAAATGTGCGCCGGGGTGGGCGAAGAATTTGATGCTGCGCGCGCCCAGATACTCCCCGTTTTGCCCCTCTTCCAGCTTGCAGCCGATGTTGCCCAAGAGGCCTGCCAGCATGGACAGGTGCAGTTGCTCGTAGCTGGCGGGTTGGGTGTTGAGCCGCCACTTGTGCTCGGCCACAACGGTGTGCAGCTGGCTGTGCGTGTCTTTCCACTCGCGTACGCGGCGGATGTTGACAAAGTTTTGGCGTAAGAGTTGCTCGTATTGGCGGTTGCTAAGTTTGTGCGCAGCCCCTTCTCCGCCGCGTCCATCGTGAATCCATTTCCACAGCTTCAGGTAACCGCTGAATTCGCTCTTCTCGTCGTCAAACTTTTGGTGCGCTGCATCGGCTTGTTGCTGGGCTTCCATGGGGCGGTCGCGCACGTCCTGCACGCTCAGTGCGGAGGCAATCACCAAGGCCTCGTCCAGCGCCCCTCTAGAGCGCGCCTCCAGCAACATGCGCCCCACCCGCGGGTCTAGCGGCAGTCGGCTCAACTCCATCCCCAAAGGTGTCAATTCGTTTGCATCGTCCACCGCGCCCAGCTCATTGAGCAGCTGATAACCATCGGCAATCGCACGACCACTGGGCCGCTCCAGAAACGGGAAGTCTTCCACGATGCCGAGGTGCAGCGACTTCATCCGCAAAATCACGCCCGCCAAGGAGCTGCGCAAGATTTCAGGGTCGGTAAAGCGCGGGCGACCGTCGAAGTCTTTTTGGTCGTACAGGCGAATGCAAATGCCGTTGGCTACCCGGCCACAACGCCCGGCGCGCTGGTTGGCCGAGCTTTGGCTGATGGGCTCCACCAGCAACTGCTCCACCTTGCTACGGAAACTGTAGCGCTTGACGCGCGCTGTGCCTGCGTCAATCACGTATCGGGTGCCTGGAACCGTGAGCGAGGTTTCTGCAACATTGGTGGCCAGCACCACGCGCCGGCCAGTGTGGCCGTCAAAAATGCGGTCTTGCTCGGCCGGGCTCAGCCGGGCAAACAGGGGCAGCACTTCGGCATTGCGGTACAGCGGCTGGTGGCTCAGGTGCTTGCGCAGGTGGTCTGCCGCCTCGCGGATTTCGCGCTCTCCGGGCAGAAAAATCAGGATGTCGCCACCGTTGTGCGGGTCGCGCCAGAGTTCGTCCACGCCGTCGGCAATCGCGTTGTTCAGGTCGTATTCGCGAGACTCTTCAAACGGGCGGTAACGCTGCTCCACCGGGAACATGCGCCCGGACACCATGATGACCGGCGCAGGCCCTTTGGCACTGGCAAAGTGGTCGGCAAAACGCTGCGCGTCGATGGTGGCCGAGGTGACGATGATTTTCAGGTCCGGGCGGCGCGGCAAAATCTGGCGCAGGTAGCCCAGCAGGAAGTCGATGTTGAGCGAGCGTTCGTGCGCCTCGTCGATGATGATGGTGTCGTAGGCCTTGAGCAGCGGGTCAGTCTGCGTCTCCGCGAGCAAAATACCGTCGGTCATCAGCTTGACCGATGCATCGCGGCTCAACCGGTCCTGAAAACGCACCTTGAAACCGACAACGTCACCGAGAGTCGTCTTTAGCTCTTCGGCAATGCGCTTCGCCACACTACTGGCGGCAATACGGCGTGGCTGGGTGTGGCCGATCAGCTTGCCGCGTGGCGCGGGACGGCCATCCGGCAAAGTCTTGGGGTAGTTGCACAGTCCGCGCCCCATGGCAAGCGCAATCTTGGGCAGCTGCGTGGTCTTGCCGGAACCCGTCTCGCCACACACGATCACGACCTGGTGCGCCGCAATGGCGGCCATGATCTCTTCGCGTTTGCCCGACACGGGCAGGGTTTCAGGAAAATCGATTTGGAGGGGCGAGGCGTTCAAGGCAATAACTTCGTAGAGAATCAAGGATTATCCCAGCCCACGCTGCGTTGAACCGCCATTACCCCCGACCCTTCACCGAACTCTTGCCACAATGACTTCAGTTTTCAACTTCACCTTTGTGCCCTGGTTTCGCTCCGTGGCGCCCTATATTCACAAATTTCGCAACCAGACCTTTGTGGTGGGCATCGCCGGAGAGGCCATTTCCGCGGGAAAACTGCAAAGCCTAGCGCAAGACCTGGCCATGATTCAGAGCATGGGCGTGAAGATTGTGCTGGTGCACGGTTTTCGCCCGCAGGTCAACGAACAGCTCCAAGCCAAAGGCCACACGCCCAAATACTCCCACGGCATTCGCATTACCGACGAAGTCGCGCTGGACTGCGCGCAAGAGGCCGCGGGCCAGCTGCGCTACGAAATTGAAGCCGCCTTCAGCCAAGGCCTGCCCAACACCCCGATGGCGGACTCCACGGTGCGCGTCATCTCGGGCAACTTCATCACCGCCCGACCGGTGGGCATTGTGGATGGTATTGATTTCCAGCACTCCGGGCTGGTGCGCAAGGTAGACACTGCGGCCATCACCCGCACGCTGGACATGGGTGCCTTGGTGCTGCTGTCGCCCTTTGGGTTCTCCCCCACCGGCGAAGCCTTCAACCTCAACATGGAAGAATTGGCGACCTCAGTAGCCGTGGCTTTGCAGGCCGACAAACTGATTTTTGTGACCGAAATTCCGGGCATCCGGATGAACCCCACCGAACCTGCCAGCGACGACAATCCCGTTGATACCGAGCTGCCGTTAGCCGCCGCTGAGAAACTGCTGGCAACCTTGCCAAGCGCCAACCTGCCCACCGACATCGGCTTCTACCTGCAACACTGCGTCAAGGCCTGCAAGAACGGCGTGGAGCGCAGCCACATCATCCCCTTCGCGGTGGATGGCTCCATACTGCTGGAGGTGTACGTGCACGACGGTATTGGCACCATGGTGGTGGACGAAAAACTGGAGAGCCTGCGTGAAGCCACCGAGGACGATGTGGGCGGCATTTTGCAGCTGATCGAGCCGTTCGAGAAAGACGGCACCCTGGTCAAACGCAGCCGCACCGAGATCGAACGTGATGCAGGGCTGTACACCATCATTGAGCACGATGGCGTGATCTTCGCCTGCGCAGCACTGTATGCCTACCCCGAAGCAAAAACCGCCGAGATGGCGGCCCTCACGGTGTCCCCCGAAGTGCAGGGACAAGGCGATGGCGAACGGGTGTTGAAGCGCATTGAGCACCGCGCCAAGGCCGCCGGGTTGGACAGCATTTTTGTGCTGACCACCCGCACCACCCACTGGTTCCTGAAACGCGGCTTCGTGCTGGTCGACCCCGACTGGCTACCCGAAGCCCGCAAACGCAAATACAACTGGGATAGGAAGAGCCAAGTGCTGGTGAAGAAAATCAGTTGAGCGGGTGCTGGTTTGGGGACGGGAGCTGACCGCCACGAACGGCAGGTCAATAGCATTCCTGTTTAATCACCGCGTGTATCTTTCTCGCCTATTGGAGTGGCTAACGCTCGACAGCGTCCGATGGCCGCTGAAATACAAATGTGCGCATCGTAGCAATGCAAATTGGAGTATTGAGATGCCCGGCTCTCAGAGAATCGGGAGTTCATTTGGGTGGAGATAACTGAAAACACTGGGCTTGGATCTGTAATTCGGATTGCCAAAATATTCGCAACGATAATTAAGCTAAAGCAATTTCGAATTTTGGTTCTTCGTCAATTTCACTGGGATTTCCCCCTGGCTGCGGGACAATCCTGTGATTCAATATTTCCAGCTTGAGCATGAAAGATACCGCGCTTTATGAGCATCTTCTTGGACTTAAGGTCCCG